>ERZ779729.364-NODE-364-length-46860-cov-12.681872_pt1 | contig 46860 bp, 36 predicted proteins | sample MGYA00511072_ERZ779729 | MGnify/ENA primary metagenome ERZ779729 (study PRJEB29588, sample SAMEA2156675) | human gut metagenome | biome: human gut; feature: human-associated habitat; material: faeces | place: Denmark | collected 2008/2010 ...
TCCGGACTGAGATTGTCCCAGCCGCCCTCGACGGCGCTGGAATCATAGACGATGCCGGATTTGCTGCTTGTAAGCGCCGCATCTGCGGGCTTATGCAGCAGCCTGACTGCGAGGAAAATGCCCGCGCCGACCAGCAGGACGAGGAAAATGACCGCATAGACGGTAATGTCCTTCGAGCGTGTTTCACGAGGGGCGTCAACGTATTCTTCTTTGGCTTTCATAGAGAAAACTCCTTTTGTAGTTTAGTACCGTCAGGGAGGCACCCTCAGACGGCGCAGCAGCGGTTCCAGCATGGACGCTGTAGGGAATATGAAATCAGTCATAGGCAGAACGCTGCCAAATTACAGGTTCCGCTTGATGATCCGCGTGATAATGCCGACGGCAATGCCGTGTTCTTCATCCAGCCGTGTGACCGCAAAGCTGACATCGTCCTTTTTGCCGGGCATTCTGGAATCATAGCAGGTGTGCGCGATGGCGTTGACGCCGTTGTTCAGGCGGATATACACAACACCGCCGCGAAGATCTGTTACCTTGCCGGCGTACTTGCTCTGTACCTGACACTTCTTCAAATTGTCCACGCTGGTTTCGGAAAACGTGCTGCGGATATCTGCCCGGATGGAAAGATGCTCGGCATCCTCGCCGCTGATCTCCTGCACGCGGACCAGAACCCGGTCGCCGACACTGTAAAGGTCGCGGACGTCGGACACCCACTGCCAGGAGAGGTCACGCGCAAAGATGGCACATTCAATGCCAAAGGCTTCGACGCGCAGCACCTTCTCCGCGACGGCAATCACGCGTGCCTCGACCAGACGGCCGGGATAGATGTAGGGGTTTCCGGAAACGTCTTTGCCGAGATAGAACGTCTGTCGTTTTCGGAGCATGGCTTCCCGGCGGCTGGCAACGGCGCTGTGCGTGGTTGAGTCAATGCCCTTGACGATGAAATCAATCTCCGCGCCGAGCATCGTGCCGAGGATACGGTTCAGCCGGTTCATGTAGTCGGCATACGCTCTGCCGGACGGCATCCGTTCCTCCAGCACAAGCATTTCACGGATCGGGATGGCGATGCGGAAGCCACGGAAGCTGACCGTTGCCAGCGTCTTTCCGCCTGCCGTCTGCTCAATGCCGTCCAGCGTGCCGGTCAGGATCCGCCGCGTCCGGTAGGCGTTGCGGATCTCGTGCCAGAGTTCGTCGGCGGCTTCGGCTTCGCTTTTGATGCGCGTTCTGGCGGTGATCGTCAGAACCGCGTCATTGCGCGCCGCGGGCGGAGATTCCGAGAGTGCGGCTTCACCGGACGGTTCTTCTGCGGGGATGGTCAGCGCCGGTTTCTCATCCGCCGGCGGCGATTCCGCTTCGTCAGATGGAGCAGGCTGCGGTTCTTCCTGCGCAGGAGCTTCGTTCAACGCCTGAAGAAACTCTGTGTATTCCTCCGACGAAGCATCTTCATCCGGCGCACTCTCATCGGGCGGACTTTCTGTGGGGATGGGCTCCTCCTGCGGCTCGGTGAGCGGCGCATCGGGAGACTTCTGCGGTTCAGTAGAAAGCAGGTTGTCCTGTTCGCCGCTGTCCGGGGCAGGTAATTCCTTTTTTCTGGGCATGGGTCATTCCTCCTTTTTTGCTGTTTTGGGTTTGGATAAAATGGATTCCTTGCTGGTGGTTATGATCTTCTGCTTTTTTGCAGGAGTATCCTTTTTGGGTGCTGGAGCTGTGCGGGGAACAGACGCGGCTGGGGCCGATGGCGCTTCGCTCTGCCAATGCGGAACGTGTGCCGCCGCTTTGTCCGGGCGCAGCTTCTTCGCCTCGTAGTGCTTGGAGTAGTCAAATTTATCGACCTCCAAAATGTTTCGCCCACGGATGATAACGAGCGCCTTATCCACGTCCAGCCGTAAGACCTCATCCATCGTGAGCAGCCGCCTACGGCCGACGCCGCTCGTTTCGCGGTATTCCGGGGTGTAGTTGGAAATGCGCCAGGTGCCGAGCTGCTTGGCCTGACTGGTCACAGCGACGCTCGCTTCGCCGGAGCGTGAGGAAATGAATTCTGCCGTCAGTGCATCTGTGCAGCCGAGGAACAGCTGTACATCGCAGTTGCCGAGGATCTCCTGCCACTGGTTGTTGGGATATCGATTTTGCAGACCAGCGAGATTCTGAAACACGCAGGACATACTGATGTTCCGGGAACGGATCACGGAGATTTTTCGGCTGAGATCGGGGATAACGCCGCAGGCGCAAAGCTCCTCGCCGAGCACATGAACAGGAACCGGCAGACAGCCGCCCGGACAATTCTGGTCGGCGTAGCGGACGAGTTTGATAAAAATGAACGACAGAAACAGCGAGGACAGAAAATCGAAGGTACTGTCCTGATCGCTCGTGATGCAGTAATAAGCGCACGGCTGCTTGCCCGGTAGTTCCAGATCGATCTCATCATGGCTGGTGATGGCGCGAATGTCTGCATTCTGGAACACCTGCAGCCGGGAGCCGAGACCGATAATGACGCCGCCGCGCACGCTCTCTGACGATTGCCGGAAGATGCTGTACGGCGCTCTGGCCGGATGTCCCAGCGGGAGCGCGTCAAACAGTTCGTTCAGTTCCTTTTCCGAGCAGCTTACAAGCAGCTGATACGCTTCGCCAATGTTCCGCCGCTCCGGTGGATAGCTGCGCTCGACAAACAGGACGAGCGCCTTGAGAAGATTCATTTCGGCGCTGTCCCAGAAATGGTCCCCACGGTCGCTGCCGGTGTTGCGGATGATGACATCGCAGAAAAGCTGCGCCATCAGCTCCTGCCCATCGATCTCGGACAGGCAATTCCACGAATCCGACGACGCGGGCGTGACCAGATTGAACACGCGGACGGTATAGCCCTGATCGCGCAGATACGCACTGGTTTTCTCGTATAATTCTGACTTTGGATCACAGATGACCAGTGAGCTTTTTCGTGCCGCGCACTGCAAGACCATGTTGACGCAGAATGCGCGCGTCTTTTTCGAGCCGCTTGCGCCGTAGACGGCAAGATTTCCATTGAAGCGCGTTTTCTCCGGGATACAGACCACACAGCCATCCACTTCACCGAGAATGGTGCCGTGGTGCTTGCGCAGGTCCGGTACAAAGTCGAGCACCTGCCCGGCTTCTTTTGGATTGAGAAAACCGGCGGTTCCGTAGGTTCCCTTGTGGGAATAGGTCAGGTTTCTGGTCTTGTCGTACTGCCCATCGCCGCCGGCGCCCATGTGCATGATCGCCACGACAAGAAGTACGATTGCCGCCAGAAAGATGCCCATGCCGTACAGACCGTATGGAAAGCGGAATACGAACCGGAGGCAGACGCCGAACGCGGCGTCCGGCATTGGCGGCGAGGTGCCGCTATACGGCGTGCCGCCTTCGGCTGTCCATGCCTGATAGTTGTAGATGAACTGCGCAAGATAGCCGCCCGCATAGAAAAGCGCGGCCAGCGCGACAGGCAGAAAACAGGCCAGCGTGATCTTCTGTTTCTTATTGATGGAGCAACACCCTTTCATAAGCGGCAAAGTCGATGCTTGTGATATTGACCTGCGCACCGAACGCCTCCCGCAGCGCCTCTGCCTGATAGTCAAAGCAGAGGATGCTGCCAGTCTGGTTCCGCAGCGTCAGCGCACAGCGGAACCGGTGCAGCCTTGGCAGATCGCAGAGATACGAAAACAGAACGGGCGACCCGTCCTGCTCCAAAGCGTCATGTTCGATTGATATTGCGGGGGACGGCGGCAGGAGGTTTTCCGAGAGGATTTCATTCAACTGCTCCTGCATATCTGGTTGACATAATTGGATTGCGCCGACCTCACCAAAGTTATCGAGTGTAAGAAAATAGAAATGCGGATAGCTGCCATCCAAAAGGAAATGGTTCTTCGTCATGTCATTCAGGATCGCAGGTATCTGCATGGGAGAACTGCCGAACACAATGCCGCCGATTGTAAACTGTGCATTGCGGCAAAATTCTGTTTGTAAAACAGCCTTTAATCGGATCTCGGCATTGTATGCCCATCTCGGAAAGGTCGAAGCCATGTTGTAGATTGGAAAAATGGCCTGTTCTGTAAACAGCACGCCTGTCATGCGGGAATTGCGGATTTTGGTGCAAAGACTGCCGAGCGATTTGAACTCGCGTGAAGAATAATAGACCGGAAATAAAGTGGTCTTTGAAAACCAGTCCTGTATGGATGGCTTTTCCCACGGCAGCGACGGGATTTGCGCGTTGTGCAGGATCAGAAGCGCCTCTGCCATCCGGTGCAGCCGCAGCCGGCGCTCTGGTTCGGACTTCAAAGAACTTGTCTCGGATGCACCTGTAAGAAAGGGCGTAAGGTCAACCGGGTATTTTTGCAGCAGCAGCCGTTTGGCGCTTGCGGTCAGCCTGAGTCCACGCAAACCGTTCTTGGTATACGAACGGAGCAGCCCGTCCTTTTTGAGCTTGCCGATCACGCTTTCGATATAGCTGCAGCCGCCCGGAAAGTGACCGGAAAAAGCAGCCGGGAACTCGCCGGAGACGGCAATGATCTGCAGCACAAGAAGCGGAAGCGTGCCATCAGTGGGAAATTGCGTCGGATTCATAAAAGTGACCTCTTTTACCGTATCGGCTCTTAACTTCGGTAATTTCTGCGCTGTCGGTCAAGCGAAAACGCCTGATGTTTCAAGGGAAAACACCATGCGTGGCGGTATCTGAAAAAGAAGGACGAAAAATGCTTAAAAATCCGACATGGTTTCCAGCGCATTTTGATGCTCTTCCAGCCAGCCCGGAAACATATCTTGATCCATTACAAAGAGCTTTGTGACATCCTCCTCGCCTAACTCCGTGGTGTTATAGACGTTGCACAAAAGCCCATTGTCATCCATCATAAGATAGGCGCAGACAACATCCAAAATCTGCTTCATTTCCAGATTATCATAGTCCCGGATGCGGCCGCGTCCGCCAGATACCGCATAGATATGGCAGAAGCAGATGATGCACGACTCAAAATGGGAAAGAGGATGATCTTTAACAAACTGTCCGAGCGCCTGACTCAGCGGGTCGGTCAGATATTCGGCGCTGCGCTGCTTTTTCTTGGGCAATAACCCCGGCAGCGTGATCTCCACCAGCCCCGGCTGCGCAGTGATCGTGATGCCCAAGACATTGGCAGCAGAGGTCAGGTATTCATGCTTCTGCACGGTGGTGAAGCCATACACCAGATGCCGCATCCGGCAGGCAATCTGCTCTGCGCGGAGCGCCGCGTCAGTGGAAAGCAACTCATAGTTTTCCGGATACCGCTGCAAGTCCATTGTGTTCATGGCACAAAGCGCGTTGCTCAGCCGCGAAACCTCCGCCAGCAGCGAAGATATTCGCTTGGATAAAAGCGCACGGTTCATAGATAACCTCCATAGTGTGAAATAGAGCTTCAAAAAAGAAAATTGATTTTATTTAGAATCTAGGCTATACTGAACTGAGAAAATACGATGTGTGAAAGGAGCGGTTGTTATGGATCAAATACAAAACCGCCGGATTGCTGCTGTCAAGGCAGCCGACGCGATCAATGCGATTGAAGGCGTTCCGGTTTCCGATTATGCAAAGACGCTCTCTGCTTGTTGGGCAAAGGGTGAAATCACAGACCAGCAAATGAAATCTGCACTGCTTGCTTCTCACAGAAAGCTGGCAGCAATGGTGCGTGGCCGTGTCTGATATTTATTTATACGAGGATGTTCCCGTCCTGAAAAACAAGCTGGAGATCCGGGATGAGAAAACGCTTGATCTGATCGAGGCGGAGCAGTCCCGCGCCAACATGATGATCTTGTATGAGCGCGGATTTTCGGATTTTACACCTGCCGGATTGTGCGAGCTCCATCGGTTTCTGTTTGGTGATATTTATGATTGGGCTGGGAAGTATCGGCTTATCAACATTGAAAAGCGGGAGCGCTTGCTGGGTGGGCGCAGCGTCTGGTACAGCAACGACGAAGCGATCCCAGATGATTTGGAGAAAGCATTCACCGCAATTTCAGCGAGAGAGTGGGAGCAGTTCTCCAGAGAAGAATTTGTACATGATCTTGCAAGGCTGTTTCCGCGTGTATGGCAGGTACACCCATTCCGTGAAGGCAATACGCGAACGGTGGTTATGATGATGACGCTGTTCGTTGAGCATTATGGTTATTACATGGATCACGAATTGATGGCTGCGAGTGCGGGATATGTGCGGGATTCCTTTGTTATGGCCTCATTGGATCAGGTTTCTGAGTATGAGCATCTGGAGCGCATTTTGATGGATGCGGTCTGCACCGAGCCGATTATCTATGACGAACAGTCTCTTGATTCTGGCAGACAATCGGAAAGAACGGAAAAATATCAGAAGTACCAAAAAGAAAAATACGAGCCACAACCCCATCAAAAGCGGGAAGAAAATTAATGTAGTTTATTTACTAGACGGATGCAGACTTTGCATCCGTCCTTTTACATGAGTTCTTGAAGATATTGAACACTTCCATCACCATCCAGCAGGCAGTATGCGCGCACATTTGGAATGGCAAGCAGATCGACTTGAGTAGCGTCTTCCAGAATGACCAGCCGCACAGGTGGTTCCTGTTCCGGACGGGTGAGCAGCAGATTCAAAATGGCTTCTTTGCCCGGTTCGGCGTAGAGAATTTCATAGACCTCGCCGTCGGCAAGGAAGATGATCTTCACGGGATATTCTCCCGAAGCATGGTACTCGACCTGCTCCATGAAATCTGCCAGAACGGTCACTGCTGCTTCCAAACCACGGTCGCGGTCTTTCGGCAGCTCCGGCGTCAGAGAATAGAAGCCGTCCACGAGAAACAGCCGCTTCTGCTTGCAGAGATAGGACAAAAGATTTTTGAGCTGTTCGTCTTTCTGTGGGTACAAACCTAAAATCTGTTTCTGTGTCAGGACACCATAGGTGGAAATATCCCGCAGGATGCCGCTGGCTTCGTGCGAGTAGATCTGGGCGCGGGTTTTCATAGTTGTCACCTCTAATTTTTGTGCGTATAACTGCCGCACAGAATACATACAAGCTGTAGCTGTCAGATTTGAAGATGGCTGCTGTACGCATAAAAGACGTATTGTGCGCGTTTAGCCACCAAGAATTCCGTTGTCGACACGATGGAAATGGGTTGCTCACTGTGTTTTATGCTTTATAAACAATGTCATTCGCTACAAGATGTTGGGCGAGTTGCCGGACGCATAATCCATGTGTGCGCAGATCGTTCAAGATGTTTTCCGGAATATGCTGTAACTTTTCTTTTTCTGCTGTCTGTATAAGACCCGCCTCACAGAGCGTATCGCAGCAGCCACAGACTGTCTTCAGCCGCGCAATGTACGCAGCTCGTGCAACATCCAAATCACGAATAGCATCCAAGATATATGCGGCTGTCATTTCTGCGGCAGTTAGTATTACTAAGCTATCGCCAGTGTAAAACTGCGCGAGTTTTGAATCGGGTAGAAGGAAATCTGGTTTGCAAATTGTCGTTTGAGCGTCCTGCGGTTTAATCTGATTTTCCATGTCTGTATGAAACCTCTATTTTGATTTGTAATTCATGGCAGCCAATTTAGCTTGTCCGACCGTTCCGCTTCAGCAATTCCTGAAGCTCCCTGCGGTCGGTGGTGATGAGTTCCTTTTCCAGTTCGCTGCATTTAATCTCAACGGCGACATTATTATTGTTCGTGCTGATAAGGGCGCTGCCGCGCTCAAAGTGGGTGATCTCCATCAGCTCTGCTTCAGAAAGATGCAGGATCGAGCCGACGCGCTGGGCTTCCTCATCCTCCAGATTCAAGATCACCTTGGTCTTGGAGTTGTTGATGATGCCCTTGCCGTATTTGCCGTCCTCCAGCGCGAAGAAGTCATTGAGATCCTGCGTCGCACAGACGGCCGAGCCGCCGTAGCCGCGGATGATCTTGAAGATCTCCAGCACAAACTCCGCTGCCAGACGGTTGCTGCTGGCGCCGATGAGCTGCCAGCATTCGTCAATGAAGATGGCTTTTTCCTCGGTACGATTCTCCTTTGCCTTATCCCAGACAAAGTCCAGCGCCATAAACATCCCGACGGTCAGAAGATCGCCGGTCAGCTCCGAAATATCCAGAACGATATACTTGTTATCGAGAGACACGTTTGTCTGCTGGTTGAACGTTTTGGCAGAGCCGCTGACGAGCCGGTTCAGAATGTTTGCCAGCCGCAGCGTAGAGGAAGATTCCTTGAGTACCGCGTACAGATCGCCCAGAATTGGCATCTCGCGGTATCGTTCCGGGTGCTTGGGGTCGTGGAGCGTGTCATTGTCGTGCGTAATACCCTTCTTGGCGTAGGTGCGGATCATGGCTTCATCGAGAAGCTGCCGCTCCTCATGGTTCATGTCGGGGATCAGCAGGCTGAAAAAGATGTGCAGCCGCTGGATCTTGGCGGCCAGCATGGAGTGTTCGACCGTACTGCCGTCGAGCTGCTCATCGACCGAGCGATCCGTCTGCCGGATTTCCATGACGTTAATGCAGTTGGGGGATGCGGGCGAGATCTGAATGAACGCGCCGCCGATGTTGGAGCAGGCCCGATGAAATTCGTGACCTTTGAGCGGCGCGACGATAAACACCTGGATACCCTTACGCCGCATCCGCAGCGCCATGAGCTGCATGGTAAAGGTCTTTCCGCTGCCGCTCGTGCCGAGAATGGCAATGTTGGCGTTTTTGTAGATACGCGAATCAAAGATGTCCACGATGATGAGAGAATTGTTATGCTTGTTGACGCCGAGCAGGATGCCGTTGTCGTCACACAGCTCATACGCCGTGAACGGATAGCAGCTTGCTGCGCCCAGCGTCAGCACGTTTCGCTTGCTGCGTTCAAAGAGCGATTTATCCAGCTTCACGAGCGGAAAAGACGAGCGGAGCGCCTGTTCCTGACAGAAATTGCAGCTCTGCACGTTCATGTCCTGCGAAATGAGCAGCTTTTTCATCTCCGCACATTTCCAGTCCAGATCGTCCGGATTGTCTGCGGTCACGGTGATGAGCAGATTCAGATAGTAGAAATCCTCATGGTTGCTCAGACCGTCTTTCAGAAAATAACCGCTTCGGATGGCGCTGTCGAGGTCGTCAAAGTCCGTGTTGGTGTCGCTGGTCTCCTTGATCTTGCTGCGGTTGATACGAAGCTGCTGGCCGAGCTTGCGGATCATGCGATCCTTTGGCTGCCGCGTCAGAAATACATCGAGGTCAATGCCGTCCCCGGCGTTGACAAGCAGACTGAGCCACCCGGCCGGCACCTCGGATTTGTACCCGTCTGACGGTACCAGCAGATATGCGTAATACGTTCCATCGATGCAGAGATAGCTGCCATGCGTGAAATCCAGCTGCGAGGGCGCAAAAAAATCACCGACAGGAATTTCGTCGATGGAGCAGCCAGCCTTTATGTAGTTGGATGTGATATGGGAGATGCGCTGCAAAAACGGAATATCCGTGCTTTCTCTGCGGCAGAGAAATGTATAGAGCATTTCGGCGGCAGCTTCGTCCTCATTCTCATGCTGGACAACGCTGTTGCCGCATTGCCGGAGATAATTTGCCGCCGTCCGCGCCGCTGTTTGCAGTGACGAAATGGCATCCGCTTCTTCACGGTCTTTCTTCGCGCCGGGGAGCGGTTCATATTCCATGATGAGGAAAAACCTGCGTGCGATGGCTTCTTTGGAGCCGAGCTTTTTGAGCAGCTTCAGATAGTCCTCCTGCTGCATCCGGCAGCTTTCGTTCGTCTCCTGCGCCATCTCCCGGCGCACGGTTTCGATATGCCGGTTCATATCTGCGCGCTTGGTGATAACCTTGATTTGAAGCTTCACAGGTGCGATTTTGAGGTAGCTGATGAATGAATACACGATATTCCGCTGCTCTCTTGCGCTGCGGAGTAAGAAGTTAATCGGCACGATCTCCAGGATCTTGGTAAATCGGTGGTCGGTCGTGTAGACAATGCCGTTTTCGATTTTCTGAATCGGCACATACGCCGCAAGCGGATTGCCGGGTCGCGCTGCCTGTTTCTTCTGGCGATAGGCGGTGTCCAGCATCAGGCGGCGCGTGTCCTTCGCAAAGCGGATGCGGCTGCCGTCCTTTTTATAGGCGGCAGGCTGCACAGCCGTGCTGGGGCCGGACTTTTTATCCCATGTCGGGAGAATGGACTGCTTTCGGCTGCTTTTGCCGCCGCTTTTGCTCAGGGTTCTGCGGTTGCGGAGGAAACGAAAAAACAGAATGATATAGGATGAGAGCGGCATCCCCGCGATCCCGATGAGCGCCAGAAGCGCCAGCGGCAGCGAGGTCAGACAGAGCAGAATGATCCGGACGGTCAGCGTCAGCGAGAGCGTCAGGATCGGAAGCCCGGTGCCGGTGGCCAGGATGACCGCCTCGACCACATTTCGCGCCTTGAATAAGCCGCCGAAGAACGAACCGCCCTCAATAAAATTTGGCGGGATCACATAGCTGTCCCGCTGTTCCTGACTCATAGGTTCTCACATCCGATCTTTTCTTTGCGGTGGATTCGGCAGCTTCTGCACGATCTTTTCGTGATAGGCAATCTTGCCGTCCTCCGCCTGATAGGGCTTTCGTTCTACAGTGTCCGCTGCGTACTGCTTATACCATGCGGCGTCGTCCGCGGAGTAGACCTTGCTGTAATCGCCCTTCGGTTGGGCGTACTGGTCAGCATGGTACATACAGAAATCAATGCCGCCCGGATGCTCTGGCGTGAACTCGCGTCCTGTGATGCGGCCTCCGCCGATCTCCACGTCCTGATAGCGCGGAATGTTGGTTGCGTGTTCTCCCAACGCGGTGAAGCCCATATAGGACGTCAAAGAACGTGTCGCGGTCTCGCCGGTGATGGAGCCGGTCGTGCGGTAATCACCCTTGGCAACCGTGCCGATCACGTCGTTGGCAAACGCGCCGCCCTGATAGAGCGATTTCGCGAAAAGCGTTCCGCCGAAACTGCGAAACTGCGTCGGTGCAGACGGGATCGGCGCAGGCCGGGCGGCAGGCGCTTCACTGGCTGGGGCAGAAGCGGGCGCTGCCGACATTGTTCTGCTATGCAGAAATCTGCCGGGGCGCTCCTGCGCCTGGACAGTCCGCTCCGCAATGGTGGTTTTAGAAAGTCCATTGCGGACGGAGAAAAACTGTTTGTCGGATTGCGCAGTATGCTGCCGGGATTGCGATTCCACCTGCCCGAACGTGGCGACCTGTGTATCCTGCTGGGTATGCTGCGCCTGCTCGCGCTGGGTAACGCCGATCTGCTCCTGCTGCAAGGCAGACTGCATGACCTGAGACTGTTCCGTTCTGGCTTCTTCGCTGCTTGCTTCAAATTCGTCCGACTGCACCACAGAGCCGACAAACTCGCCCTGTTCCGACTGGAACGCCAGATGCGATGCCTGCTGATCCTCCGTATGCAGCGCCGCGTGGAACTGCTGCTCCTGCGCAGTCTGTGTATCCTGATGGAGCTTGCTGGCATCCACAGAACGCTGCGATTCATGGAGTGCTTGCTGAGAGCGTTCCTGCTGCTCCGATTTTACAGCGCGGGAAGAAACCGTCTGCTGATTCTGGTCAAGCTGGCTGGTGTTCTGCCGCTGCTGCTCGGAAGCGGACTGCGAACCGGAATGGGTGTCGCTGCTCGCGTGTGTCCGGCTGACAGTCGCCTCGGCCTGCTGCGGCTGAACGATGTTCTTCTCAGCAGTTGCTGTACGTACCGCATCGCTTGCGATTTTGCGGCTTGCCATGCCGACGAGTCCGCCGCTGAAAAAGCCTGCCGCAGCCGCGCTTCCACTGCCGGATTTCCCGGATACAGGCGCAGAACCGTGACGGCTGCGGCTGCCCAATGCGCTGCCGACCGCGCTGGTCGCGGTGTTGATGGCGCGCATGGCAATCATCGCCTCAGAGAGCATGGAGCCGCCGGTATGCCCGACGTTCAGCCCAAGGCTGGACAGGAAACTGTCGATCTTCTGTGACACCTTTAAGAACGCAATGGCGCACAGGAACCAAACCAGCACGTTGCCAGAAACAGCTTCCTTCCCGGAAGCGCTGACTGCAGATTCTACGTCACTCTCGGAAATAGCAAATGCGCTAGTTGACATAACTGCAACGAGGACGAAAATCAGCAGATAGCTCAAAAAGAATCGTTTTCTCATGGATACTCCTTATAGGGACAAAGGATTTGCAATAAACGTTCCGACCATGCTGGTAAACAGCCGCAGGCACCATGCGTTCATGAGCAGCAGAAACACCTGCCCACCCAGCATCCGGCACCATGCCTTGAAGATGTTTGCTGTGGACTGAGAGCCGCCCATCGAGAACGCGACCGGCGCGGTGTAAACAAGAACGCCGAGCAGGATATACCGCTCGGCGGCTTCAAAGAGCAGCTTCAGATAGTTCCACGCCAGCAGCACGACGATGATGAGCACGATCAGCGTGACCGCTCCGTTTGCGCAAGCGCCGATGATAACTAGCATGACGGAGTTGAAATCCGCAAAGCTGAGCGGCGGCAGCTCGGATGATAAGATCCAGTCATACGGCGTGCCGCCGATCTTCAGAACGATCTCAACGATGCTTTTCGCACAGTAGGTGAGCGTGATGAAGATGATCGCGCGGAACGTCAGCTTGACCGGGTGCTCGGCTTCAAAGCCGACGCCCAGCCAGTAGTTTTTGAACAGGTTCCAGACCCACATCAATAAAATCAGGCCGATGCCGATGGCAGTAAAAATATCATACATTGTTTCAACTGCCGGGAAGTAACGCAGAAAAGTCTCCATCCCGCAGCCGAGCGCACCGAGTACCGACGTGTTGATGAGGTCCAGACCGTGCATGATCTGTTCGGAGATCCATTCGACAACGCCGTCAAGAATCCCCATGCTTTATGCCGTCCACTGGCCGCCGGAGAAGAACGGCGTGACGTAGGCCATGATAAAGCCAAGACCGTTCAGGATCGCCCAGGTGATTGCGATGCGTTTGAGCCATGCACGCGATTCCTCGACCGTCCGACCGCTGCGCGAGAAATTCATCATCAGCAGTGCGACGGACGCGGTGACGATGGCAGCGATGGTGGAGATGAGAAGAATTTGCTGATAGACGTCTTTCATGATCTCCGTCGCCTTTTCCCAGATCGTCGTGGCCGAAGCCGGCTGGATCAGAAGCGGTAAGATACTGACGCCGAGCCATGCGGCGTAGAGCCAGCGCCCCAAACTTTTCCTCGGCGGCGGAAGCTGCGGCAGGTTGTTGGATGTGTTCAAAGATGCTCCTCCTTTTCTTTTCCCGATGCAAAAAGCAGACGCCCAGTACAGGCGTCTGCTCGCAACAAGATTCAGTTTTTATATGCTTTTGAGCATCTTTAGTATAGCATATCCGGATTTGTGCCGAAAGAGCAAAAGCGTGCCAATGTTATGACAATGCCATGCCGAATAAACGCAGAAGTGTTCGTACAATACTCTCATTTTGCAAAGTCACATAAAAAGAAGCCACCTAAGGCTAAAAAGGCTAGAAAGAAAAAGGACATTGATATGCTAAATATGTCACACACAGTTCCCATCAACACGGGGAATATCATCCCGCCGATCCCGCAGCCTGCACTCATGACGCCTGCCGCGCCAGCGCTGGCTTCCGGGAAAAGGCCTGTCGCCTGCGCAACGAGCGTAGACCAGATCGGGCCGTAGGAGAAGCCTGCCGCAAAGCAGCACACGAGCGACACCGTCGGGTTTTTAGACACGGCCAGCGCCAGCAGGAACGCCGCGCTTGCCAGAAAGCAGCCAATGAGCGTCTTTTTCGGGTTACGCAGGACGGCGCTGAACAGCATCCGGGAAACGGTCATGCCGATCCAGTAGGCTGAGATCGCCGCAGCCGCAAGGCTTCCGGCCGAAAGCTGATCTGAAAACAGGCTCTCAGCGAAATAGCTGATGCCATTTTCCAGCCCGACATACAGAAGGATCGAGAAGAACAGAAGCCGGAATGCACGCGAGGCAAAGAAATTCGTCCGTGTCCGGGACCGTTCATGTGCAATGCTTTGCCGCTTCGGGAACGCTGTCATGAGAAGCAGCAGCGCAAGCAGCGTATACGCTGCCGCACAGATGAGAAACGGAAGCCGCCAGCTTGCATGGCGGCTTTTCTGCATCCACTGAACTAGGAACGGGCTTATGACGGCACCGAGAGAAAGCATAGCCTGTGACAGATTGATATACCGTGCGCCTTTTTCATCGTCCAGTTCGGAGAGAACTGCCGATGAAACGCTTTCACATACACTGTAACCTGCGCCAACACATACCGCGCCGATCACATATACGCCGAGGCTCTGTGACAGTCCGGCCAGAAAACAGCCCAGCGCAAAGATCGCCGCGAATATGCAAAGGACTGGCTTTTTTCCGATCCGGTCTGCCAGAACACCAAGGACGACTGGCAGGACGACAGCTGCGATATGCTGCGCAGCTACCAGAGCGCCCATGCCTGCGGAATTCTGACCGTATGTGCGCGAAACCTCACTGATGACAAGCTGCACACCGCCAAGATAAAAGCCATAGAAGAACAGAACGGTACACAGAACCGTCAGCACCCACCATGGGTGAACCTGCCTTTTCATGTCTCGCCTGCGACCTCCACCGCTGCGCCCACGGCCCGGATCGCATCCAATTCCACACGCTTTGCGGCACTGTCGGTGATGACGGTAAAGTGGTCGTCCAACTGGCAGATCCCCGTAAACCCGGCGCGTCCGATTTTCCGGCAGTCAGCGGCAATGATCGTCCGATGCGCTTTTTGGAGCATCATGCGGTTGACCATCGCTTCCTCCGCATGATAGGTCGTCACGCCCTGCGCGGCATTTACGCCGTCCACGGACAAGATCGCCCATGCAGGCTGATACCGGCCTAGCTGCTGGATCGCATCATCGCCGAATGTAAAGCCGTAGATCGCATTGATCTCGCCGCCCAACAACACAACGTGCGTTTCCGGGTTTCCGGCCAGCAGCTCCGCAATACGAAGGGAGTTCGTTACAACGCAAAGCCGTTTTCTGGCACACAGGGCTTCGGCAATGCGCAGTGTTGTTGTACCGGAATTGAGAAAAAGCGTGTCTCCATCCTGAATATGCCGGAGCGTCTGTGCGGCGATGGCACGCTTCTGCACATCGAATGCGTCTGTGCGTTCTGCCGGGATATCTTTTTGTGCGGCCTGTGCCGGAACCGCAACCGCGCCGCCCGGAATCCGGACAAGCCGTTTTTCTGCCGCCATCGTATCCAGATCGGTACGGATGGTCGTCTGCGTTGTGTCCAGAAGCTGGCTCAGCTCCGCAACTGTCACCTGCCCGTTCTGCGCCAGAAGCTCCAGAATCCTGTTTCTGCGGATATCAATTTTCAGTCTGCCTGCTGCCATTGTTTACACGTCCTTTTTATAGTGCTTTATGATTGAGCCGTTCGCCAACGGCTCCGCCCGGATGAATGAGCGCAAATTGTTCGGCCTGATAGCCGGTTTCTTCAATGAGTGCCGCTTGCAGCGCATGGAAGATCATACAGAGGGCAGTCGTTGAGGTGGTCCCCTGCGCATTCCACTTGTCCGTCTCGCGGTTCACATGCTGCTTGAGTACGACATCTGCCGCCTGTGCCAGCGGAGAGGTCAGATTCTCCGTCACCGTGATGATCGACACGCCCTTGGCCTTGCAGATGTCCACGATGGGGAGCAGTTCCTTCGTTTTCCCGCCGCGGGAAGCGAAAACCATGACATCGCCCTTCTGCAAAAAACCCGTCGCACCGTGGACGGCTTCTGCCGGGGAGATGAACCGGGCAGGGCGCTCGATGCAGCACATGAGATGCGCAAAGTGCTGGCAGATGATACCTGAATGCCCGCAGCCAGCTGCACCGATGCGCGGCGCAGCAGTCAACAGGTGTACCGCCTGCGCGAATGCCACATCATCAAAATATTCCTTCATTTCCAGAATGCACTGCGCTTCAATGTCATACGCGGCCTTTGCCGCCAGAATCGATTCCACTTTCACAGAATATTCCTCCTGAAATTTGTTCTGCGAACAGTGTAACACAAACAATATTTTCTTTCAAGAAATATTGTTTTGTATTTCGTTAATTATAGAAGCTACAATTTGTCTAAAACGCAGAAATACACAAATAATATTGACGCAATCGCAAATTTGTTTTATAATCAGCGTATCCGAGAACATGAGGTGATTGTATGAACGAGCATACCATTCGCGCGCCGTTTTTTGAAATCGGGCCGAAATCCTATCTCTATGGACAGGAGGTTGTCGATCTGGCGATCGCTGCTGATCAGGCATCCGAAAAATACGGCGTTGATATCATCTTTACCACGCCCATTGTATCAATCAGTGCAGTCAAGGCTGCGACGAAGCACATCCATGTCTTCGCACCGCACATGGACCCGTTGGAGCCGGGCCGCGGCCTTGCCGACATTTTGCCGGAATCTCTGGTTGCAGCCGGAGCTGAAGGCGTCATGCTCAACCATGTGGAAAAGCCACTGACGTTGGGCGTCCTGAAAAAGACGATTGAGCGCGCCAAGGAGGTCGACCTGACCACGATCGTCTGCGCAGACTCCATCGTGGAAGCCAGCATGATCGCAAAGCTGAACCCCGATATCATCGTTGCCGAGCCGAGCGAGCTGATCGGCACGGGGCTGACCAGTGGGACGGAGTATGTTGAGGCTGCCAGCCGCGGCGTCAAGGAGGTCAACCCTGACATTCTGGTGCTGACCGCTGCCGGCATCTCGAACGGTCAGGACGTTTACAACACCATCATCGCGGGTGCGGACGCTACCGGTTCTTCCTCCGGCGTCGCCAAAGCTGCCGACCGTGCAGCGATGGTTGATGAAATGATTTCCGCTGTCCGAAAGGCGTGGGATGAACGCCACAGCAAATAATCCTACAGAACAAAATTATATAATAAATTGATTTGGAGGTCAAACACAATGGAATTCAAAGTTTATCAGAAAGAACTTGAGCTTCAGTCCCGCGGCTGGATTCCCACGTTCCACGACGTTTCCCGCGAGGTCATCGAGGTCGTCAAGGAGTCCGGCGTCAAAAACGGCACGGTCTGCATCGCGTCCCATCACACCACCTGCTCGGTCATGATCCAGGAGTGCTCGCACGACATCGACTCGTTCGATCTGGAATTTTTGCAGCATGACCTGCTCGACATCATGCGCAAGATGATCCCCGACTTTGCCGAGGAGCATCAGTACCGCCACCCCGGCCCCATCCACGCGCAGTTCGGCCGCTACGTCAATGAGCCGGGCGATTACACCAGCATGAACACAGACGGCCATCTGCGCTCTGTCTTCTTCGGCCGCAGCGAGACCATGACCATCAAGGACGGCGTTCTGGACGGCGGCGAGTTCGCACACATCTACTTCATCGACTGGGATCACGTCCGCGCCCGTCACCGCCAGCTGAACGTCACCGTCATGGGCACCACCGAAGACGTTGGTGACCGCAAGTTCCACGACGGCAAGACCATCGATACCCTCCACAAGTTCACCGAAGAAGAAAAAGCCTACGACCCGCACTATACCCTCCAGCTCGACGCAAGAGGGTTTTGAGATTTGAGTTGTAACCCCCCTATATGTACAGCAGCCCCGGCTCAGGTTGATCCTGAGTCGGGGCTATTGTTGTATAAAGAAAACGCAGTGTCTCTTCGACAATGTGTTACCTGTTATTGTTTTCTCTTGAGAAAATGATAGAATTATTTTTGAGAAAAACTCATTCTGATTTAAGGAGAATTATATATGAACGAAAAATTGTCTGCAGAAGCCTTGTCTGCTCTACTAGGTCAATTTACCCCTGAAAACCTCGGGTCACGATTGTTCATGGAAAGATCCGATTTGTTAACACCTGAAAACTTTCTGGTCTGGTTTCATGAACGATTCCATTATTTACAGGTTGTATTTACGCCTTATGGCCATTTAAAGTGGGCTTCATACCGCACATCCACAACAGATATAATTGAAGCATGGGCGAATCTATCGCTTATGTTAAATCAACCGAGGAGATTGCCAATTAAAGAGTATTTGCTCAATGACACACCAGAAAGTGTAAAACTGGCATGTAATATCTGGCTTTGCGATTTAAAGAATGACATCTACAAAATCGTAGAGCGGGGTGGTACATCATGTGGCAATATGTCTTTATTTGCCGGACTAACATATGAAACTTGCTGCCCAATAATAATGATATACGGTCAAGAACACCGCATGCGTGGGATTGACATACTCGAAAGTTTTGCAAAATTCGAAGAAGCAATGTTGGGTGAAATAATTACTGGAAGAACATTGGATGAGTTAATCAATCCGAACAAATTAAATCCAGAATACTATTCCGCACTATATTATTTTATTGAAACACTTGGACCGGAACGGTTGGTTGAATTTCCCATTGCCTGTGAACTTGCTCTTGCAACAGCTCACATCCCTTTGCCTTCTTCTATAGAAAATTTTCAGAAATATGCTCCTAACTGGCGCTTCATAAAGCTGGTAGAAAAACTTAAAACCATAGAAAATCTTCCGACTATTGATTATAACGACAATAAAACATTCTTCGATTACGCTAATACGGTTCTTCTTGCTTGTGAGTTTGAAACATTAGACGAAGCCTGGGTAGCTGCAGAAGAATACGCTGAAATGTCAGACCTTACAATGGCAGAAGAAATGAAAGCTGCAATTAGGTATAAGAAAAAGCATCCTTGGATTCTTTCATATCCAATGTGCAATGAGGATGACTTTTTCTCAGTGGAGTTTAATCGATTCGAGCCATACTTCACAATTATGGATGATGGGATTAGCTATAACTCAGATCATGTCCGTTCTGAAGAATTAGTGGTTGAGAATCACATGCAAGCTTTGGCACAACAGATATGTGGATATCCCTCGCGCTACTGTCGTGATTCCTTTAAACTAATGTGTGGTTTCAGCTATATGGGAACAAATAATTGCCCCCATTACCTAAACGGAGAATGCGATGGTTATGTGGACGCTGAAACACAATTACCTGAGTTAATTCTTGATGAAGATTCCAACATAAAAAGTGGATGTTCCTTTGAACTGCTTCTGAAGTCTCATAACATTGATATTAAAGATATTGAAGTTGGAATTATGAGATTGGTGACATATGACGAGATAACAAATGCCGCAAAGAAACACTTTTCGGCATAGCGGGGAATTAGCAGAAATGCGAAATAAAGGCAGTGACGCACATGGCGTTGGAGGAAAAAGAATTAGCATTAACGATTATCACGCACGTCTATTTGTGAATTCTGCAATGACTATGGCAGATTTCATACTGGCCGTAAGTGAGCGTACTGTGCAAAATTAGAATAATAATAATTTGCGGGTAAGGCGCATTTCTGAACGCCTTGCCCACAAATGTTCAATTTACATCATAAACTCCCTCACGATCCCAGCGCTATCGACACCTATCTGATGCGAGACGTCGCTGAAGCAGGCGGCATTACCGATGCCGTTCGTTTCCGAAAATTCCTTGTGGGCTGCGCGGCGCTTGTTTCAGAGCAGGTCAATTACTCAACACTTGCAGAATCTGCTGACATTGCTCCAAGTACAGCAAAGGAATGGCTGAAGGTGCTTGTAGGACTTTACATTGTCTATCTGCTTGCGCCGTTCTCTAACAACGAATTGAAGCGACTCAGCAAGACGCCGAAGCTGTATTTCTGCGATACGGGGCTGTGTGCCTACCTTTCAATGTGGCTGACACCGGACACTTTGCGGAATGGAGCTGCAAGCGGTCACTACTATGAGAATTATGTTGTGATGGAGCTTGTAAAGAACTACGCCTACGCAAGATCAAAGGTCAACATCACCTATTTCCGGGATTCCAACGCAAAGGAGATCGACGTCTTTGTGGAGGAAAACAATGTAATTCATCCACTGGAAATCAAAAAGAGTGCGATGCCTGATCGCAGGGAGGTCAAGAAGTATAGCGTAATTGACAAGGCCTCTCTGAACCGCGGCAACGGCGGTATCATCTGTATGTGCGAAGAGCCAATCCCCATAGATGCGGAGAACTGCTTTATTCCGAGCAATCTTATATAACAAAGTTCAAACTGCATTAAGAATGCCGTAAATTTGAAAGTCAAGATCAGAGATGAGCATCAGTATCGTACACAAGCGGATTCACACGGAATTTCTAGGAATTTCCATCTGCGCAAGAGCCGATAATGGAATTTACGATACAGCACAGCACCGGGGAAATCATCCTAAAAAAACAGCACCACTTGCATAGAAAGTGCGGGTGATGCTGTTGCTGTTTTTGTTAATAAGATGAATGTTTCATTAAATTTGTATGATACTAAAAGCTTGTTCGTGAAACACAATATATAGCCGTGTCAGAACTATATTGCAAATATGCCGAAGTACATGGTAAAATAATGCTGAATAATTGCTTTAATAACAATTTGGTGTCTGATTCATAACAAACTGATGAGGTGCAGATATGGAAATGGTGCATTTAACGGCAACTGACATGACATGGCAGCGATTTGAGGTTTGTAATCCGAATCAAAAAATTGCTTTTGAGAATTTATGCCGGGCGGTATTTAATCAGGACTTTTTTGGCGGAACGGCGCATTTTCATTCAAATCCGAATAATCCCGGAGTTGAAATCGAACCTATTTATCATAAAGAAACCGAGAAGAGGATTAGCTTCCAGTCAAAGTATTTTACCTCAACAGATTATGATCAAATAGAGCGTTCGATGGAGAAATGCATAACGCATTACAGTGGAAAACTGGACGTTATATATTTGTATTGCAACAAAGACTTGACGACCACAAGTAAAGCTTTTCTTAGAATAAAAGGAAAGCTTGCTGCTGCCGCAATGGACATTGTGCTGATATGCAATCAGTCAATTATTGAAAGTGTTCAAAAGAACAAAAATCTTTCAATGCTTTACTTCTTGAATCATGGTATTGATAGCGAATGGATCAGAAATAGAGCAAGAATAGCTCTGGATTCGCTCGGAACACGCTACAATGGCGCTTTTAATGTTGACACTGAAGCGAAAGAATACTTGGAGCTATTTTTGCGGAATGGAGATGCTGCAAGCTACTTAAATGAGAAAAAGACCCAGGCCGTAGACTCGCTGAATAGAAGGTACTGGGCCGATGCTGGCTATGCTTCACTGGCAAAAGCAATTAGCAAAGCAATTATTGAACTTCCGGATATCAACGAGCAGACGCTAGATACCTGCGTGGACTGGATTGGTCAGATAAAAGAAAGCTATTCAGAGCGGTTGGAGGACGTGCAAAAGACAATATCTGCATATGAACAGAAACTCGCCAGTGGCAAACGCATCGAGAATAATGAAGACGAATGGGCAAAAGTACAGAGTTGCAAAAGAATTTTGGATGGCATTGACCATCTTGCAATAAACCAGATCGAACAAAGTCTGATCAATAAAAAGACACTGCTGGTAACAGGTGCCGCTGGTGCTGGGAAGTCACAGCTGTTTGCAAATACGGTTGCGGAGTACAGCAAAGCAGGACAAAAAGCTATTCTCATTTTAGGCAATGCGTATCTGACCTCAGAAACCATTTTCATTCAGACACAAAAAGTCCTGAATCTAAATATTAAACTACGAGATTTCTTTGGAATACTGAACGAACTGGGAAAACGTGACTCAACGATTATTCCGGTTTTCTTTGATGGAATCAATGAAAGCGATGATATTAGAATATGGAGAAACGGTCTGGGCGAATTGATTCGCACTGTTGAGAGTCTACCATACGTCAAAATGGCAATATCAATTCGTGATGGCTATGAAGGCATAGCTTTTGACGATGCTGTAAAAAGAAAGATTTCATCTGGGGAAGTAATTGAAATCTGCCACAGAGGTTTTGCAGTCAATTCAATCGAAGCAATCAAAACCTTTATGAATCACTACAATATCCCATTCTTGCCAGATTACGCATTGCAAGAGGAAATGCACAACCCATTGTTCTTAATGTTGTTTTGCGAAACATACGCTAAGGATAATGTGGAGCTATTTCATCTGTTTGATAGATATATTGAGAAAAAAGATGCCGAACTTTTGCGTGAACTGAATGCTGATGGAACAGGAACCGTATTACAATATTTGCTTGATGAATTGGTTGAGAAAGAAATTGTAAACAACCGTACATATGTCACTAAAATTGAAATGCTTCAAAATATTGAATTTTGGAGGACGTTCGGATTTCAAGAAAGAAAACTGCCTTTTTTGGCAGCTTTGGAGCGAAATGGTGTTTTGTGTAGGGGCATAGCTGGCGACACGGAAATCTATTATATAGCGTACAATCTGTTGGACGATTATTGGAAAGCGAAAGCACTGGCGAAATCAGACAGAGCGAAGGATGAATTGATTAACTATTTGCTTCAATACGTTCTGAAAGTTGACACTGGGATTCTGGGTGATTGGAGTGGCATTGCAGTTGCGGCAATCGCGTGCTGTTTGAGAGAGGATAGAACATCAGAGGACTATGTTGAGCATTTGTTGCAGTTTGTACATGAACCACATGGTCAGGAAGCGATTATTACTGGATACCTTGAAACGTATCATTGGCGCAACTGCAGCAAATTTTCCGCTGAGCGTTTTTATGAATTTATCAAGGCACATCATGTCGCGCCGGAAAATCTGTGGCCTATACTTATTGCGAATAGTACAAAAGAGGAAAGCCCAATCAATGCGGTTTTTTTACACAGATTGCTTCTGAAGCAACCGCTCAATCATAGAGACTATCTATGGACGATCTACATAAATGACATGGCTTCAGAAGAACGAGTATGGCAGCTTATTGAATACTTTGAACAAGGCAATTCATTCTTAGAGATGAATACGCAAAGCCTTGAACTAATGCTAACACTCTTTGCGTGGCTGCTGACATCATCAAACCGCAGATTGCGAGATCAAACATCTAAAGCGATGGTGGAAATCCTTTGCCGTAATTTTGATTTATGTATGCCCCTGCTGAAGAAATTTGAAAATGTCGATGATCCTTATGTCCTGCAGAGATTATACTGTTGCGTGTTTGGAGCATGTATCAAACGTATAGATACAGCTGAAAAGGAATATGAACAACTAGCACTTTATGTGTATAATGCTATATTCAACAAGCCATGTGTATATGAGGATATTTTACTGCGCGACAACGCTAGACTAATCATAGAACGCTGGCTTTATGAGTTCCCAAGCATGGGCGGTAAAATTGAATTGACGAGAATTCAGCCTCCATATGGTTCGGTGATGATTCCTCAGATGCAAGCAAAGGAATACTATATTTCTGAAAATGCGACACAACACTATGGTAGAAATGCGATTGCGTTGTCCATGCATCCCAATGGAGCAGGCGGAGCAGGAATGTACGGCGATTTTGGAAGATACATTTTTCAAGCAAATGTCGAGGATTTCAGAAATGTCAGCATAAGCGATGCCTATTATTACGCCATGGATTACATCTTCTCGGTATTAGGTTATAAAGATGAACTGTTCAGTAAATACGATAGCAGAAGAGGCGGCGTAGATCGCTTTGCAAACAAACGAACAGAACGAATCGGGAAAAAATATCAATGGATAGCAATGTACCATGTGATGTCCAAAATTGCTGACAATGCTGAGGTTGAGAGATGGGATGAGCTGATCGACTACCATGGTGCATGGGAGCCATTTATGCGTGATTTTGATCCGACACTTAATCTGAAAATCGGTACTGCGTGTAAACAAAGTCTAGATTTCATGCAAATTCAAGGTGATTTCTTCGACGGAGATGTCACAGACGAAAAGCAAATCGAATCGTGGGCAAAATCAAATTCCCCATTTTTTGAAAGGGCTTCAGACAAATTACTCATAAAAGATCGGTATGGAGAAGAATGGCTTGCTCTGACGCAATATGACCATCAAAACAATGAAAAGTATATTGAAGATGATGATGGTCTACATAGAAGCCGTGGTGCACAAGAGGCATGGACAATATCTCATGCATATTTTGTAAACAGCAAAGAGTTTGATAGAATGCACGCTTTATTGAAAAATTGTAACTTTATGGGGCGCTGGTTTCCAGAGGCGGGGACTGTTTATCAACTTTATGCAGGAGAATATGTTTGGGCACCAGCAGCTAGAGATTTAATTAGTGAGTGGCAAGAATGTGAGCAGGGCAATGAAAGTTACGGCGTTGTAATGCCAGCTACGTTAAACTTCCGCTGGGAAACTGAACAGGATGCCTCTCAAGTGGATACGGTGAGTCTTGTTGTGCCATGTATGAGCCTTGTTAGAACATTAGGTTTGCTGCAAAAGGAGTATAATGGTTGTTTCTATGACTCTGCTGGTAATTTAATTGCGTTCGATGCAAGACCACTTGGCCTTGGAAGCAGTCTGTGGTTTAGAAAAAATGAAATGCTCCGGTATATTAGAGAAACAGGATATGTGCTATTTTGGACATGCTTTGGAGAAAAACAGTTCTTTACTGGAGGTTGGGGTCGTCAGATTACAGGTGATTGGAGCGGGTTTTATTACCTCGATAAAGATGGAAATATTACCGGCAATAGCCAATTCTTTGAATAGCTTCTTTGCAAGATGATATACAGGGTGGATGGGGCATACCTGATCCACCCTGTAAAGCACCTTACTGCAAAAACTCCCTTACGATCCCCGCGCTATCCTGCGCCGTATATCCCCACAGCACCGAACTGAGCACCTCGACGGCTTCTTTGCGCTTCCGGTAATACGTCCGGGGGCTGATGTCGCGGATGTGTGGGCGGAGTTGGTCGATGATCTCCTCGACGTTCTGCAGCTCCTGCGGGGAGAGGTAAGCGTAGTAGAGCAGCCAGTAAAATTCTTCGCCGTTTTTGTGTTTGGCACGCATGAGATCCACAGCGCTGTCTACAAGGCAGAGCATTTTATAACTCTGCTCGATGCACTTCGCCTGATGCTCCAACTCCGTGCCGGAGAGATCCGCGCCGGCCAGATAGACAGATTCCAGAAAATCCTCAATTGTCTTGCCGTAGTCGATCCGGAAACGATTCCGAACCTGCCGCACGGAAACTTCCAGACTCCATACGACGTCACGGTACTTCCGCAGCAGCGTCCATGTATCGTGATAGTGCGGATCTTCGGTCACGTCTGCCGAGGGCAGTTTATTCTTCGCCATTGTCGCTCGCTCCTTTCTGCTGGATCGTGAGTTCAAAATACCGCGTCTGCGTACTGCCGCAGGAGAGCATCAGCCCCAGCCGAAGTTCTTCCGTATCGTGCTCCCATAAGACTCCGGCGCAATCGGATAAGGGATATAACCTATGTTGAAACCGGGGGCAGGTCGTACAGCAAACACCCTGTGTTTTCAAGAGCTTCAGGACTTCGGCAATCAGAATCTCTGTGTGCGATTTTGAAACGCTGATCGAGCAATCTGATGCGCAGTCTGGCTGCGCCATATCCTGTGCGCAGTCCTGCACGCGGATGCAGAGGTTCAGCGCCATTGCGACTTCTTCTTTGTCCACCATGACATCGGAGATCTGGAACATGGTGGACAGATAGTTCTGCAAATAGATTGCCGTTCCGCTGCGGCCGGGGAATGAAAATGTCTTGATGTATTCCAGCCGTGCAAATTTGCTGAGGATACGCCCAGCCGTCGCCTTGGACACGCCCCAGCGCTTGCCAAGTTCGGCATAGGAAACGAGCGGGCTGCCGGTGCCGTTCCGCAGATAAACCACAGGCCCCGCCTCAGAACCAGCAACTTGATGGTCATTGTAGATCGCGTTCAGCCAGAGATCGAGCAGCGCATCCATCTCGGAGCATCTTCCCAAACTGAGCAATCGTGACGCTGCGCTCATGGGCAGAAAGAAGAATCCGGAATCTTTCTGGCACGGGCAGCTATAATCCAGTACAGTGTTATAGCGCGGCCAGTCGAGAATGCGGTACTGCACAAGCTGTCCACGACCGATCAGGTCGTACTCGATGAAATGGTGCCGCTGGAGCAATTCAAGCTGCCGCAAAAGCTGACGGTTCGTTCTCGCGCGGAACCACGTCCGCAGCTCCCGCAGCGGGCAGATCCACTGGCCGGGATGTACGATGTAACTGATACCGTCGTACCGCTGATAGGACGTGCGGAAGTTCGCGTAACAGCAGAGCATCGCATAATGAAAAAGACCGGAGCACCCGTTTGTACGGATGCTCCGGTCTGCGATCAGACTCTGTATGAATTGCCGGTAGATGCGGCATTTTGGGTAGTCTACGATTTGCTTGATTTCAAGTTTGTATTCAGTCATGGTGTTCATCCTTTCTTGTCGTGGCGCTTTCTGCAGCAGCGAGAAAGCGCGTACAGTTACAGTGTCCGTATGGGTTGGAATGGCGCAGCTGATAGCTGCTGATATGGACGATCCTGCCGCAGTTTCGGCAAAGACATCGCCAGTATACTTCGTTTGATTTTCGATTGCCCTTGGACGCGCGGTCAATCACTTTGAGATAGCCAAATTCTCGACCAGCCAGATCGTATTTCAAGACTTGGCATTTGCAGCCGCAGGATGTCGTTTTGAAGTGGCGCAGACTTTCGGAGAGAACAGAAACAACGTTCCCGCAGCCGCATTGGCATACCCAACGAGCTTTGCCGCTTTGTGCAGAACAATCCTGATAAAGAACCCGAAGATCTCCAAAGGTCATATCGGTCAGATCAATCAGTTCGGGTGATTTTTGATGCCGCAGACAACCGCAGGACTTGACACCGTTCTGCTTCGTAAGACTGGTGGAGGATTTCACGACACTTTTCCCGCAGCGGCATTCGCACAGCCACATCGGGCGACCGGGTTTCACATCCTCTACGCGCCTTAGCACTTTCAGCAAGCCAAAGGTTCGCCCGGTCAGGTCATTTGCTTTGCTCATAGATACCTCCTGAGTGTGGATTTGAATGATTATTAGGTGAATTCAATTTGGATTTGACATGTGCGGATATCCGATTACTCCCAGAGAAGTTCGGAGATTTGCAGTAGTAAATTTTAGACTGCGGCAGGCAGTTGACACACTTTTGACACAAAACCGTTGAAACGCCTGCATTTATACGAAATCATACGCTACAAACGTGGCTTGAAAGTTTTCAAAACAGCGCAATATTGCACAATATGCAGAACATTTTAATGGTATAAGATAGCTCCGTTTTAATCCCGACGATGAAGCCTCTGGATCTTCCGAAGAAAGAAAATGCGAAGGTTGATGCAGCTCCGGCAGAAGCCAAAAAGGAAGAAGTCATCGACTTCTCCAAGGTCGAGATCGAGCCGCTGTTCAAGGACTTCGTGGACTTCGAGACGTTCTCCAAGTCCGACTTCCGCGCCGTGAAGGTCAAGTCCTGCGAAGCGGTCAAAAAGTCCAAAAAACTCCTGAAATTCGTGCTGGATGATGGAACTGGAGAGGATAGAGTTATCCTTTCCGGCATTCACGAATATTACGAACCGGAAGAATTGGTTGGAAAAACGTGCGTTGCCATCGTGAATCTGCCGCCCAGACCCATGATGGGCATCGACTCCTGCGGCATGCTGATCAGCGCCGTCCACCACGAGGAAGGCGCAGAAAAGCTCCACCTCCTCATGCTCGACCCCCACATCCCCGCAGGCGCAAAAATGTATTGAGAAACCCAAGCACCCCGGCACAGCAGTGCCGGGGTGCTTGTTCTTTCAGGGAGCCAAAAGCATACGAACGAGCGCCGGGCAGCGATCACTGTCCGGCGCTGATCTGTTATTTTTCCAGCATCGCGTCCATCAGTGCCAGCAAAGAGCTCTGCTGGCCGGGGGTCAGGCGGCTCCATTTGTCCAGCAGCGTCCGCTGCGCGGGCGTCAGCGCGAGCCGGTCCTCGGCGTCGGCAAAAAACTGCGAGAGCGTCAGCCCAAAGGCCTCGCAGATCTTTTCCAGCGAGGAAAACGATGGCGTCATGCCCTTCTTGTACCAGGAGGAAATGGTCGACTGCGGCAGGCCGGAGCGCTCCGCGAGCTGATATTCTGTCCAGCCTCTGGCCTCGCGGTTTTTCCGGATCAGGCCGAGAATGTCTGTCACGCGATCACCACCTACGATTTTTCGTTTATTATACTTTGAAAAATCGTTGCATTTTAATCATTATTGTCGTAGTATATACTACGACAATATTCGATTTTCTGGAGGCCGCTGAACCATGAACGAAGACCGCACCTACGAAGCCTGGCTGGACGAGACGAACCGGGTCGTATCCTTTCACGCGATCCCCGCCGCCCGCCATTTCCGCGCCGCCGGAGAAGAATTCTGGCCGCTGATCCTGACCCTCGTCCTCTCCGGCTACCGGATCCAGTGAAGCGATTTTAGGAATAATTAAGAAATTTTACCGGAAATTTGTGATATAGTGGAAGTACAAAATCTACCCGAAAAGGAGAGCCCATGATGAAAAAAGCAATGCTGTGTCTTCTGATGATCCTGTCTGTCTTTCTGCTCGCTGCCTGTCAGAAGCAGCCCCAGCCGGAGATCAAACTGCCGGAGCCGCAGGCAGCGGCCAGCCCGGCACAGCCGGGTCCGGAGACTGTGGAACAGACTCTGACCCTCGGCCTCATCGACTTTGATGCGGACAAGGAGCTGCTGCGCGGCCTGATCCAGAGCTATAATGCCTCCGGCGCGCCCGTCCGCATCGAGATCGTCAACTACGCCGACGGCGCCGAAAGCTACGCGGACGCCGTCACGCGCCGGACGACCGAGCTCATGGCCGGGAACGTCCCCGACCTGCTCGACTGCAGCGACCTGAGCGGCGCGCAGTACGCCGGGAACGCAAAGAACGGCATCCTGCTGCCGCTGGACGGGATGCCGGAGGAAGGGGTGCTGTCTGGCGTGCAGCAGCCCTGCGAGGTGGGTGGGAAGCGCTATTCCATCGTCGGCGCGTTCACGCTCGACCCGCTGTTCGGCCCCGCGTCCAAGCTCGGCGCGTCGCTGCAGACCTCGGTCGAGGATGTGCTGCGCGGCGCGGTCCCGGATGTCCGCTTCGTCTGGGGCGGCAGGGACCTGCTCGGCGTCTATTGCCGCCACGCCGCGGAGCGCTTTCTGGACTACGATACCGGTACAGCTTCGTTTGAAAGCGAAGCATTTCTGGACCTTCTGACCGCCTGCGCCCGCATCCAGCCGTCGGAGCTGGGCCCGGACAGCATCATGCAGCAGCCCATGCGTTCCGTCTCCGTGTACCGTCAGATGCAGAACAGCTGGTACGAGCAGACCGGCGACGCGTTCCGCGTGCTTTCCCTCAGCGCGGACGGCGGCGTGACCTATCAGCCTGTGCTGCAGCTCGGTGTCTGCGCGGGCTCCTCCATGCAGGAGGCCGCGGTGCAGGCCCTGCGGGCCATGCTCGCAGAGAGCTTCCAGAAGACCATCACGGACGCCTTCCCGGTCAGCACGGCTGTCCTGCAGGCGCAGCTGCAGCAGGAGATCGACGCGCAGAAGACCTATCAGCAGACCGCCATCCGCGAAGAAGGCCGCGTCGACGTCGGCGAGGCCGGGACGCAGACCTTCCTGTTTGACGAAGCCGTCGCGGCGGACCTCATGCACGTACTGGAGCATGTGGACTGCCGCGCCTGCAGCAATCAGGAGATCCTGACCATCATCCTCGACGAAGCGGACGCCTTCTTCCAGGGCCGAAAGACCGCGCAGGAGGCCGCCCGCATCATGGACAGCCGCGCCGCCCTTTTCATCGCCGAAAACAGCTGAGCGGAGGGGGAGAAAGCGCGCGTGGGTGATGCCACATTTTCTGTTGACAAACGTTAACACCTGTGCTATCCTAGAAATATAACATATGTTAACACACGGGAAGGAGCGGAACGCATGGAACATCTCAGACTGTCCGACGGGGAATGGAAGCTGATGAAAACACTCTGGCAGCGCCAGCCGCGCACGCTTGCGGAGCTGGTCGCAGCGCTGGACGCCGAGACCGGCTGGAGCCGGGCGACGATCTTCATGATGCTCAAGCGGCTCATCGCCAAGGGCGCGGTCACGATGGACGACAGCGGAAGATTTCAGCAATACAGCGCCGCGATCACGTATTCAGATGTTGAACCCGAGGAAACGGAAGCATTTTTGTCGAAGGTTTACGGAGGAAGCGTGGGCATGATGGTGTCGAACCTCGTCGACCGCGGCACACTGTCCGAGCAGGACATTCAGGAATTGAAAGCCATTCTGGACGCAGCAGAAAAGGAGCGCGCGCAATGAAAAAATGGATTCTCCTTTTGACGCTCTGTATCAGCCTCCTTTTATCGGGCTGCCAGAAAACGCCGGAGGCCCAGCCTGGAACGCAGCCGGCGGAAGCGCCGTGGGCAGACGAACAAGCGGACGCGCCGCTTTCCTATGAAGACTATTTCGCGGAGCTCCGCCCCTATGACCCGGCAGAGAACGACGTGCCGGACTGGATGAAGGACGGAAACTATGAAATTTTATCAGAGGACGGCGTCCTCTCTCTGTACCAGGCGGAAGACGGGACTCTGACCCGCTTGTTTGCTTACCCGGTGGAAGCGCCGCTCGGCTGGTCGGCCGACCCGGCCTGTCTCTATGCGTTCGACGAGCAGACCATTTACCGGCTCGATTATGGCGGGGAAGCGGCAGAGCCGATTTACCGCGCGACGGATGGGGCGATTTTGCAGATGGCGGCTGCCGGGGGCGCGCTCTTCTTTGCCGAACAGGGAGAGCTCAGCATCCGCCTCTGCCGATTGTACGCGCCCGAAGGGAAGCTGGACGTCTTCTATGACGAGGTCCGCCCGGATGCGGAGGACCTTCTGCTGTTCCCCGTTTCCAATCACGAGCTGTGCTGGACCATGGACGATCCAGACTTTCTGGAGCTTGCGGCAGAGCAGGAGCAGACCTACATCGAGACGCGGAACATCGATCCTGCGGACAAGAGCACCTACTGGGGCATGCTGGAGCTGGATTTTGGCGTCAACTCCGGCATCCGGTACTACTATAACGACCTGGAGCCGCTGCTCTGCTCGCAGGGCTTCCGTAAAATTTACGGCGAAGAGAGCGTCGCCGACTGGTGGAAAACCGAAGACAGCTTCCTGCGAGACGCGGAGCTGCGCGCGAAGTTTGTATCCGTGGAACAGGGACCCGCAGTGCAGGCGCCGGACCGCAGGGTCGTAAGCTTTTTGCGCGGCGCGGAAACGGCGCTTGCGCAGGAACGGGGCCTGACGTTCAACACGCCGGAAAATCTTTCTCCGGAGCAGCTGTTTCAGTTGTTTCTGGCGTGGACGAATGAAGATACACTGAAGGAATATCAGGACCCGGATGACGGTAACTTCTATTTCACAACCCCGGTCATCCGCCGGACGCTCGACTGCTATTTCAGCGGCTATTGCTTTGATATCACAGCCTGCAGGGCGTACGACAGGCAAACCGGCATGGTCGTCGTCCCATCTGTTTCCGGGTCTGACGACGGCCGGACGGCGCGGCTCGTCGGAAAAACGCAGGACGGAGACCTTGTGACCTACCTTATCGACTTTTACGCGGATGCGGCTGCCAAGGCAGAGCATCGTGCGTACGCGCGGAAGGAATACACGCTGCAATGCTATGACGGCGGCTTCTATCTCCTGCGCGCCTGCTCCATGATGTGCCCTGACGGGGAACATACGCTCGGCGGCATTTCCGTCTGGGACAGGTGGGATCTTCTTCCGCAGACGGTGACCGAAGGCTTTGCGGAGCTTGGCGTGGTCGGCGTTTCGCGGGAGGACTATGATGTGGTCAAATACGGCCGTGACGGACTATATGTCCACGTGCTGCGCCTGCAGGCGGGCAAGGAGGACAGGGAGGGGCTGGACGGCTACGTCAGCTGCGTCTATACGACGAGCCCGGACTACCCCTCGCCGCGCGGTCTGCGCGTCGGCGACCCGGAGGCCAACGCAGCAGAAACAATGAACGCGCTCTGGGGCAGCTTTGAATACGAGCTGCAGGACGGCGCGATCTGCCGCATGGGGTTCTTCTCCTATTATGACGCGGGAGGCCCCGGCGAAGCGTTTACGGTACGCCCGGCAGACAGCCGGCCGGGGAATTGAGGGAAAGGAGCTGCCATGATACGAGAAACATTGACGATCTCCGCGCTGATCGCAGCCGTCCTGCTGGTGCGGGCGGTGTTCAAAAACCGCGTGCCGAAGCGGATGATCTATGCGCTCTGGCTCGTGGTGCTTTTGAAGCTCTGCATGCCGGGGACGCTGTTCTCCCTGCCGGTCCTTCCGGCAGAGCGGACCGCCGCGCCGGTGCAGCGCGCGGAGTTCCCGGCGCAGACCGCGCCGGTCACCCAACCGCCCGCACAGGCGGTACAGCCGCAAACACCCGCGCAGCCAGTCACGCAGGAACCGGAAAACCCGGCGGCGAAGCCGCTGACGGCCACGCAGATCTTCCGGATCATCTGGTTCAGCGGCAGCGCGCTGCTCGGCCTCTGGATGCTTGGCTCGTGGCTGGTCTTTACGATCCGGCTGCGCAAAAGCCGGAAATTCCTCGGAAGACACGGAAAAACCAGTATTTACGTCTCAAGCCGCATCCCGTCGCCCTGCCTTGCAGGCCTCATCCCGGCCGTCTATCTGACGCGGAACGTTCTGCAGAACGACACGACCGCGCTGATCCTGCGCCACGAGCTGACGCACCTGCGGCATCTCGACCCGCTGTGGTCATTCTGCCGGACGGCCGCTGTGGTCGCGTACTGGTGGAATCCGCTGGTCTGGCTCGCCGCGATCGTCTCCAAGCGCGATGCCGAGCTGGCGTGCGACGAGGCCGTCGCCGCGGGGCTCCTCGACAGCGAGCGCATTGCCTACGCAAGGGCGATCCTGGCCCAGGCCCCGCGCAGGGGTGCAGCCCTGAGCCTTGCCGGGCCGCCGGTCAAAGAGCGCATTTTGTTCCTCACGAAAAAGCAGCGCACGAGCGTCCTGTGCGTCGTTCTGGCCCTGATCCTCGTCCTGTCCGCGACCGGCTGCTCCTTTGCCGAGCTGACGCGGCAGAAATCTGGGGAGATCACTCTGCCCGAAGCGGCAGGGGAGACCAGCCCGTCCGCGGATGCGGCCGCGGATCCCACCGCCCGGCAGGAAGGACCGGTGCAGGACCAGCCGCAGCTGCTTCACAACGACGGGACCTATGACCCGTCCCAGCCCCTGCAAGCCTGGGAGCTGGCCCGCGCCGACGGTGTGCAGACCGGCATGACGCAGGCGCAGGTCGAAGCGATCACGGGGCCGCTCACCGAGAACCAATACGGCGTCCTGGTGGACGATCAGAACATCTCCTATCGCTTCTGGGACCGCAGCGGCGGCGAACCGAAGCTGATGGAAATGACCTGGAGCGGAAAAGTGATAAACGACGAGCTTGTCTATACCACCTCACAGGACGCGCTGGCCTTCCGCGGCATCTGCCTCGGCGATCCAATCGGCGACGTGCTGGCGAAGCTTCCGTGCACAGACCGGGAACTCAAATACCAGCAGACACAGTATGTGTACGGGCAGGCGGGCGACGAGGATTACGCGGTCCTGCACCTGATCGGGGACAGCTATTATTCTCTGTCGTTTGGTATCGCCGGTCAGTGGCGCGCATCCGTCGACTTCTCCCGTGTCCAGCAGCGCGTGTTCCATATCGTCATTTATGCCGAAACATACTGGCAGGAAGCAGAGCAGGCGGGCGAAGAGACGGCTGCCCGGGCGCAGACCATGACGCTGTCGGTCCCGTCCGGCGAAAAATATACGTTGTCGGAGGCGGATGCGGCGGCTCTGGAGGAGATCTTCTCCGAGGGTTCCATGACGATGCTCGAGAACGACCCGGAATCGGTATGCGTGTACCAGTTCGACATCCGGAATCGCAGCTATCTGCTGGATGAAACGCTGGATACGGTAGAGATGATCGTATGGATGGATACCGAGCATTATGACTATTACCAGAAGCACCTGACCGACGCCGACGCGGAAACCCTGCAGACGGTCATTGACCGGTACACACAGGGCGCGGAGGGCAGCAAGCGCCAGACCGCGATCCTCCGGGAGGTGCGCGCGGATTCCGTCACGGTCGAGCATATCACGCTGCTCAATTCCGCTCTCGAGGAAGACCTGCGCACGCTCAAAGGCCTGAATATCCCGCCGGAGGCGTACCAATACGGCTACTATCGGGAGGACTCCGGCGAGATCTACACCTACAAGGTCGACCCGGATACCCCTGTCACCATCTATGACATTTCTCAGGTCTACGGAGCGGGTGACGACCGGCTGTACACCTTCGAAACATGGCAGGATTTCGTCGCCGCGGTCCAGGCCAACGAAGGCCTGTGCGTCCCGCCCTATACCCTGACCCTGCAGGACGGCGTTGTCGTCAAAATCGAAGAGAAATTCTACAATTAGCATCCAGAAAGGAGACTACTATGAAGAAGACAGCCCTGCTCCTGCTGCTGTGCATCTGCCTGCTTCTGGCTGGCTGCACCGCGCAGACCGCACCGCAGCCCATCCAGCCGGAACCGGAGCCTGTGCCGACAGAGCCGGAACCCGCCCCACCCGCAGCCGAAACCGCGGATACAGTTGCAAGTCAGGAAGAGCAGACGCAGGAGCGGCCGGCGCTCCCGGTCCCGTCCGCGTCCATGTTTTCCCTGACCGGGCGCGAGGCCGTCCTGTATGACGCGGCGGTCGCGCAGCGATACCCGCGCAGCGACAACGATATCGTCCTGCCGAGCCTGTGCGAATACGGCTCGTTTGAGGAAGACGGGAAGACCGTGGTCATCTGCGATCTGCACTACGATTTTTACTACGACTACACCGGCCTCGGCTGGGCGTGGAACTCGGGCGCGATGAATACGTATCTGCGGGCGGAACTGGAAACGCAGGACGGCGCGGAGGTCTGCACGGGCTTTGCAATTTTCCCGGGCGGCGATCCTAGCGACTGGATCTCCGGCGAATGCGGCCCGCTTGCCGTGCAGAATGCAGATGGGGCGTGGGTCCTGCCGGAACCGGCCGGAGACTGGTTCCCTTCGGACAGCAGTATGCTGGGCGAGTATCTGGCCGCAGCAGAAGCCATGCAGGAACCGGCGGCAGTGATGCCGCAGGCAGACTTTGAGGCGCACATGCTGGCGCTTTCGGACGGGAAGACGGCGGAGGAATTGACCATCGACAGCTTCCCGGACGTTCTGGCGGAAGACGCGGCGCTGGAAAGCTTCCTGCGCGATACGCCGGAGGACGCGGCGCTCTGCTGCGCGACGTATCTGGTCGAAAACATGTGGTACGGCGATGGTGAAAATGAGCCCTACACGACGGATTTCGCGCTGACCGCGCTGGGGCGGCTCTACGTTCTTTCGATGCAGTATCTCATGGAGACGTATAACGACTCGACTTGGCTGCTGCCTGCCTTGCTGCTGCATACGTTCTCCCCGGAGGAATGGCTGTACCAGTTCTGGGGCGTAGTGGGAGGAATCGCGTTCGCAAAGGAAGGTTTTACGCTGGACAGTGTCTATTACGATGAGCACCCCATTGAAAAGCAGTGCATGACCGCCCTGCTGCGCAGCCCGAAGCGGCTTCATGTCGCGACACTTTTTGATTATGTAAACCCTGTAGACAACGAGCGGTGTGACGCCGACCATTCTGCGCTTTATGATTTCCTGGCAGAGGGCAAGGCAGACGACCGCCTTCATATCGAGCCCGCCGGAGCGACGCGCGAAGACCTCCTTGCCGCCTGCACGGAAACGGCGCATTGGGAGGTGGAAGGCGGAACCGATACCACCATCCTCCACATCACGCCCGAACACGGTCAGGAGCTGCGTCTTGTGTACCGCTTCGGCGAAAATTAAGAATTTTTTAGGAATTTATTCCACGCCGGTGTGCTATGATGACGGCGAGAACATCAGCTTCCTGACGAAAAGGAGAAACAAATGAAAAAACTGTCTGCTGCGCTGCTGGCGCTTTTGCTGATATTGACCGGCTGCCAGAAACAGCAAAGGCAGGCGGATATCCGTCTGCCGGAACCGGAAACACCTGCCGCAGAAGAAACGATAGCCAAACCGGCGGAAGAACCAGAACAGGAGAGCGTTGCTCCGGATCTCGGCACCTACAAAGAGCTTCTGGAAGTCCTTCAAACGCTGCAAACACTGGAGGACTGGAAAAGCAGCCCGGAATACGAGATGATCACGGCGCAAAAGGAAAAAGTTCTCAGTCAACTGATTCGCAGCTTTTACCACGGGCAGGACAGCCTCAGTCTTCGGGATACCGCATGGGGCGACCGTGATCTGCCCGGTATGGCGTTTGAAGTATTCCGGAGTCTTCTTGGCTCGGAAGATTTGGAGCGGGAAGCCGAGACACCGCTCGAGTGGTTCCGGACGTGGTTTATCTGGGCGTTCGGACATATTCATGAAGCAGACGCAGAAGGACTGCAAGCACAGTATCCGGCTTCTTATGCCGCAATTTATTCGCTTATGGATCACCACGATACATGGGAAAATTCCGTTACAGCCAATTTGGACAGGGTCGGTCAGTACGACTTCGATCTCTACGCAGCGAGAGACCAGATTGTGTCCTACATCCGTAAAAATGAAGAGATCTGGCCGTTTTCGTATACGCTAATCCTGCGAGCAAGCAGCGCACCCTACGGTGCAGAGAGGCAGACACCCGGTGATCCGAATCTGTACGTCGACTTTATCTGGTGGCGCGTATGCGATGGTGGCTTGCGGGAGTATTTTGTCGTGCAGGAACTGACGCTCAACCCTGAGACAGGAGAATCGTCCGTATGGACTGTTCCGCGAAAGGATGGAGAAATGGAGCTTCATAATATTCCGGATTGGGTCGTGGATACGCTTTTTGATGGGACGTATCTGTCTTCGGCTAAGAACGCGCCGCCGGAGATTGTACAGCCCGAAACCGAACAGCCAGAAAACGTACAGCCGGGGTCGGAGCCTGCACAGTCTGCCGCTGCGGCTGCGACTATGCCGCAGACCGAACAGGATGCGGCGCGGTTCGCGCAGGCAGAGGGCAAGCTGCGCGCAGCCCTGCAGCAGAGCACCGGGGAGGGAACAGAGGACCTCGCCGCACTTTTCTGGGCCTATGACGGCCAGAACGGCAACCTCTTTGGAGAGTTACCGGCGTTCAGCGCCGAAGCGATCGCCACGCAGCCGATGGACGACGAGACCTGGGACGCGCTGTCGCTGTTTGCCTACGAGCGCTATGCGCGCGAAAACGGCTGGCCGCGGATGATCGGGGCAGAGGCGCTCCGCGATACCTTTGCAAGCTATTTCCCACTGGACAGCAGCACGTGGCAGGACCGCAGCTCGCACTATCTGACGTATCAGGACGGGATCTACACCCGCACGGTCTATGACGACGGGCACCATAGCCGGTACTGCTATCTGCGCGGCGTCCAATGCAAGCAGGACGGGTCGATCGAGCTGCGGTTCGACTCGCTGGAGCTTCCGGCCGATATGGAATATGAGACCGCGGACGCGAGCATCCGCGCGGTCTTTGACTACGCCGGTGCGACAGAACTGCAGCCGCCGGTGTTCCGGGCGGCCGTTTATCAGGCGTTCTCTGCCGGCATCCTTCCACTGGAAGGGAACAACACCGGGCGCATCGTGACCATCTGCCTGACCGGCGACGCCGCGCAGCCGTTCCTGTTTATGGAATGTAACTGAGGACGGAACACACGCGGTGGATTTTTGCGGCCGGATGGGGTATAGTAGGGGAAAAGCTTTTTAGAAAGGAACCAGACCCATGTGTACTGCAGCAGCTTTTCAGACAAAGGACTTTTATTTCGGCCGGACGCTGGACTACGAATGCTCCTACGGCGAGTGCGTGACCGTCACGCCGCGCCGCTATCCCTTCTCGTTCCGCCACATGGAGCGGCTGGATGTGCATTACGCCATGATCGGTATGGCGCACGTCGCGGACGGGTATCCGCTGTACTATGACGCCGTCAACGAAGCCGGACTCGGTATGGCCGGGCTGAACTTCGTCGGCAATGCGCAGTATGCCGAGGTACAGGAGGGAAAGGAAAACGTGGCGCAGTTTGAGCTGATCCCATGGATCCTCGGCCGCTGCGCCACGGTCCGCGAGGCGCGGGCGCGGCTGGACGCGCTCAATCTGGCCGGTACACCCTTCAGCGAGCGCTATCCCGCCGCGCAGCTGCACTGGCTGCTAGCAGACAAGGACGAGGCCGTCGTCATTGAGTCGATGGCCGACGGCCTGTACGTCTATGACGACCCGGCGGGCGTCCTGACAAATAACCCGCCGTTCCCGCAGCAGCTGTTCAACCTGAATAACTACATGGCGCTCTCTCCGCGGCAGCCGGAAAACCGGTTCTCCGGGGCGCTGGGACTGCACTGCTACAGCCGCGGCATGGGCGCGCTGGGCCTGCCCGGCGATCTGTCGTCCATGTCCCGCTTCGTGCGCGTGGCCTATACGAAGCTGAACGCCGTCTGCAGGGACACGGAGGCGGAGAACGTCAGCCAGTTTTTCCACATCCTCGGCGCGGTAGAGCAGCAGCGCGGCTGCTGCGAGGTCGAGCCCGGCGCATATGAATACACGATCTATACCTCCTGCTGCAACGCGGCCCGCGGCATCTACTACTATACGACCTATGACAACCACCAGATCACCGCAGTCGACCTGCACCGCGCGGAACTGGACGGAGAAACACTCAGCACCTGGCCGCTCGTGACCGGCGAGCAGATCTTCCGCCAGAACTGAAACGGAAAAGCAGTTCAACGCCGCCGTTGCGTCCAACACGCACGCGCGGCACCTGTATGAGCGCCTCGGGTTTACCCAGCTCGGCGTCATCCCCGGCGGCTTCCGTATGAAGGACGGCCATTACGAGGATATCTGCCCCTACTATCATACCCTGTAAAAAAACAGCCTGCGCCGCACAGATCGCGGCGCAGGCTGCTGTTTAATTTGTTTTGCCCGATGGATTGACGAACCACAGAAAATCCGGCAGCGTGATGCGGCGGGAAACGAAGCTGCGCGGCACCTGATACGGGTCCATGCCGGTCTGATACGTCCAGCCGTCCATGCGCAGGGCGAAGGTGTAATAGTCTTTTGCCACATCCATCGTCAGGTAGCTGTATTTTCCCTCCGGGTAGCACAGCACATACGGGATCTGGCCCGTCGCGGCGGCCAGCGCGGCGTTGGAGCGCTCCATCTCCTGCCGGAGCGCAGCCTCGTCCATGGCGCTGAGATTTCCATGCGTGTAGGTATGGCTCTGGATGCTGACGAGGCCGGACGCCGCCATCTCATACACCTGCTCCTGCGTCATCTTGTGTGTGCTGCCCATGGCATTGCCGATGACGAAGATGGTCGCCTTGGTCTGGTATTTTTCCAGCAGGGGATAGAGGACGGTGTAGTTGTCGTCATATCCATCGTCAAAGGTCAGGATGACCGGCTTTTCATAGTCCTCGATGTGCGCCAGGTCTGAAAACCAGATCGCTTCGTACCCGTTCTCCTGTAGATACTGCAGCTGCTCCTCCATGGAAGCCGCGCTGACGAACAGATCGGAGTAGCCCCAGATCTCGTCGCCCACCGCGTGGTACATCAACACCGGCACGTTCCACCCCTCCGGGATCTCGCCGACGGTCTGCCGCTTCGCCAGATACCGGCTCCCGTCCGGCGCCAGCCCCCATTCGAGGCCAAGGCGCGCAGCCGCGTCTTCCAGCTTTACATAATCCTGTCCGCCGAAGCTGATAGATTCAAGATCATCCAGAATGCCCGGCTCCGGCTGCAGCGGCGCGGCGGACTCCAATATGTCCGCCACCGCGGCCCACAGCGTTTCTTCTCCTGTAAAGACCTCGTTCAAAGTCTGCATCGGCGCATCCTCCGGAACATCCTCTGCCCGGATCCACTCTGATTCCCGCGTCGAATAGACATCGGTCAGCCGCCCCAGCACCCAGACCGGCTCTGCCGGCAAAACCGCAGCTTCCGGCTCCGGTTCTTCTGCGGCGGCAGGGACTTCCACCGGTTCGGCGGGCACGGGCGGCTCGGTCGGGACCGGCTCCGGCGCAGCCGTGGCCTCTGCCGGAGTTTCCGGCAAAGCCGCCTCCGGCGCGGCGCAGGCGCACAGCATCGCCAGCAGGCAAAGACAGGCGAGCAGACGGAAAATACGCATACGGGATGTCCTCGTTTCACGCTTTTTTATTAGTTTATCATGTTTTTCCGGCAGAAACAAGTCCGAAAAACGGTTTTCCTTGACGGCGGTGCGGCTGCTGACTATAATATAGTATAACTTCATCAGGAGGGACGGCCTTCTACTATGCTTCGAATGTTTTTCCGCAGGATCCGGCCGGGCCAGCTGATCGTGCTGGTGTTTCTCGGGATCATCCTGCTTGGGGCGGGGCTGCTGTGTCTGCCCGCCGCGGCAAGGTCCGGCCGGCCGACACCGTTTCTGACGAGCCTGTTCACCGCGACCTCCGCGACCTGCGTCACGGGCCTCATCCGCGTCGATACCGGTACGCACTGGACGATGTTCGGCCAGGTGGTGATCCTGCTGCTCATCCAGGTCGGCGGTCTCGGCTTCATGACCATCGCCTGCCTGTTCTTCTTTGCGCTGCGGCGCAGGATCGGTCTGCGGCAGCGCATGGTGCTGGCCCAGGCGCTGGGCAGCGACACCTACAGCGGCATCGTGAGCCTCGTGCGCAACATCCTGCGCGGCACGGCCGCGGTCGAGGGCGTGGGCGCGCTGATCCTGTTTTTCCGCTTCCTGCCGGAGTTTGGCTTCGGCAGGGCGCTGTGGTACGGCGTGTTCCATTCCGTCTCCGCGTTCTGCAACGCGGGCTTCGACGTGCTGGCGGATGTGGACGTGGGCGGCAGCCTCTGCCGCTATGCGACGGATCCGGTCGTGAATTTTACGATCATGGCCCTTATCATCATCGGCGGCCTCGGCTTTGCCGTCTGGGGCGATATCCGGCATCACCGCCGTTTTTCCCGCCTGAGCGTCTATTCCCGGCTCGTTGTGATCATCACGACGGTGCTGATCTTCGGCGGCGCGGGCGTCTTTGCCGCGCTGGAATGGAACAATCCCAATACGATCGGCGAGCTGACTGTGCCGCAGAAGCTGATGGCAGCGCTGTTTCAGTCGGTGACACTGCGTACAGCGGGGTTTGCGACCTTTGACCAGAATGCGCTGTCGGACGTGTCGAAGGCAGCGTCGGATCTGCTGATGCTCGTCGGCGGCTCCTCCGGCTCGACGGCCGGCGGTGTCAAGACCGCAACGGTCGGTGTGATCCTGCTGTCCGCGTGGTCAACCGCGCGCGGCAGGACGAGCGTGCATGTCATGAAGCGCCGGATCCCGCGGCAGGCAGTTGAAAACGCCTCGGCGCTTTTCATTCTGGTACTGCTGCTGTCCGGCCTCGGCGCGGCATTTTTGAGCATCGCAGACCATGTGAGCCTCGAAAACGCACTGTACGAGACCATTTCGGCGCTCTGCACCGTCGGCCTGACGACGGGCATCACGAGCTCGCTCGGCACGGCGTCGCAGATCATTCTGATCGTGCTGATGTTCTTCGGCCGGCTCGGGATCATGACCATCAGCGTCGGCTTTATGGCAGCCAACCGCGCCGAAGAGCGCGTGAGCTATGCGGAAACAAAAATCATGATCGGCTGATTGAAATGAGGATGATACAATGAAAAAAACATATCTGGTCGTCGGCCTCGGCCGCTTCGGCTCCGCGGTCGCGCAGCGGCTGTACGAGCTCGGCAGCGAGGTCATGGCTGTGGACCTGCACCCGGAGCTCGTGCAAAAAATGGAAAGCAAGGTCACCTGCGCGGCCGTCTGCGACGCGCGGGATGAAGACGCGCTGCGCGCGCTCGGTGCGCGCAATTATGACTGCGCCGTCGTCGCCATCGGCGGCGATCTGGCCACCAGCGTCGTGGCAACGCTGAACCTCAAGGAGCTCGGCGTGCAGACCGTCGTGTGCAAGGCCACCGACGAGACGCAGCGCCGCGCGCTCGAGAAGATCGGGGCCGACCGCGTCGTCGTGCCGGAGCGTGAGTCCGGCATCAAGCTGGCGCAGTCGCTGACCTCGTCGAGCATTCTGGATTTTATCGAGCTTTCGCCCGACTGCGGCATCGCCGAGATGCAGACGCCGCCCGAATGGTGCGGCAAGAGCATCCGGGAGCTGGATATCCGCGCAAAATACGGCGTCAACGTCATTGCCGTGCGTGAGAATGGCAAGGTCCACGTCACGCTCGACGCCAACCGGCCGCTCGATGACAAGCTCACTCTCGTCCTTCTGGGCGAGAACGACCGTCTGGCGCGGGTGAAGCCGTGATGGAAGAACGGATCACAAGCCGCCGGAACCCGCTTCTGGCGCACACGAAAAAGCTGCTGACCTCCCGGTCCTACCGCGAAAAGACGGGCGAGTTTGCCGCCGACGGCGTCAAGCTCCTGGCGGAGGCCGCCCGCTGGTATCCGGGCCTGACGACTGTGATCGCGGAGGATGGAATAGAATTATGTAAACTTCCGGAGCAGACCCGTGTCGTCCGCGTGCCGAAGGACGTGATGCAGTCCATCTCCCTGATGGACGCGCCGCAGGGGGCCATTTTCCTCTGCCGCCTGCCGGAGGCTGCGCCCGCGGCCCTGACGCCCGGCACGCTGCTGCTCGACGGCATCCAGGACCCGGGCAATCTCGGCACCATCCTGCGCACGGCCGATGCCCTGCAGATCCCGGCTGTTCTGCTTGACGGCTGCGCCGACCCCTATAACCCCAAGACGGTCCGGGCCTCGATGGGCGCCGTGTTCCGCACCCAGCCCGTCCGCATGACAAGGCAGCAGGCGATCGCCGCCTGCAGGGACGCGGGGATCCCGCTTCTGGCGACGGCCATGTCCGCCGACGCCGTCGACCTGCGGCAGGCGGAGCTGCCCAGCGCCGCCGTCATCATCGGCAGCGAAGGGCAGGGGATCTGCCAGGAACTGTTTGACGCGGCGCAGGGCAAGATCATCATCCCTATGTCGCCCCGCTGCGAATCGCTGAACGCAGCCGTCGCCGCGGCGATCGTGCTGTGGCAGATGAAGCGATAATTGAGATAGAAAAGAGAAAGACAGAGGAAATCCTATGCTGGAGTACTGGTTGTGGCTGTCCGGGCGCAGAGGGCTCGGTGTGCGCGGGCTGCGCGCGCTTCTTGAGCAGTTCGGCACGCCGGAGGCGGTCTATTGCGCCTCGGACGCGGAATATCCGTCCGATATCCGGCCGGACGGCCGTACCTCACTCGCCGATAAGGAGCTTGCCCCGGCCCGCCAGATCCTGCAGCAGTGCTACCGGCAGTGCATCCATATCGTAACGCTGCAGGACGCCGTCTATCCCCAGCGGCTCAAAAACATTGACGACGCGCCGCTCGTGCTGTATTATCAGGGCGTTCTGCCCGATTTTGACGCCGAGCCCGTCATCGCCATGGTCGGCACGCGCCGCGCCTCGGCCTACGGCCTGCTGCAGGCCAAGCGGCTCGGCTACGAGCTCGGACGCTACGGCGCGATCGTCGTCTCCGGCGGCGCGGCGGGCATTGATACGCTGGCGCTGCGCGGCGCCGTCTCCTCCGGAACGCCGCCGGTGGCGGTATTCGCCTGCGGCGTGGACGTCGACTATCCGGCAGCCAACCGGAGCCTGTTTGAGGATCTTCGCACCAACGGCTGCGTCATGAGCGAGCTTCCGCCCGGCACGCCGCCGCTGCCGGAGCATTTCCCGTCCCGCAACCGCATCCTGAGCGGCCTTGCCCTCGGTTCCGTCGTGGTCGAAGCGCCGAAAAAGAGCGGCGCGCTCATCACCGCCCGCCACGCGCTCGAGCAGGGAAGGGACGTATTCACCCTCCCCGGCAACCTCGGCAATCCCACCTGCGCGGGCAACATCCAGCTGCTCAAGCAGGGCGCGATCCTCGTGGAAGAGGGCTGGGATATCCTGCAGGAATATACCTATCTCTATCCGGAGCTGCCGCAGCGGCAGCGGCCCCCCGGGCCCATGACGCTCACCGCGCAGGAGACCGCCGGGAGCGTCGTTGTGGCGGAAACTGCCGCCGCGCCGGAAAAAACTGACACAAAAGCCGTTGACAAGCAGGAAAACAGGGCTTATATTGACGTACAGGAAATTTTGCCGCAGGTATCGCCGGACGAAGCCGCTGTGCTCCGGCTGCTCGAAGACGGCAAACAGCCGGTCGACCGGCTGATCGACGAGACCCAGCTGCCCGCAGGGCGGATCCTGTCCGCGCTCACGCTGCTGGAGGTCAAGGGCTATGTCAAGCGGCTGCCGGCAAGATATTACGAGCTGGCGAAAAAATAACATGGAGGCGTCTATGCCGAACGCAAAACAGAATCTGGTCATCGTGGAATCTCCGTCGAAGGCCAAAACCATCGGAAAATATCTCGGTCCCGACTATCAGGTCAAGGCCAGCATGGGCCACCTGCGCGATCTGGCGAAGAGCACGCTGAGCGTCGATATCGAGCATGACTTTGAGCCGGAATACTATCCGCTCAAGGGCAAGGAAGAGATCATCTCGGAGCTGCAGAAGGCCGCAAAGCACGCCGACCGCGTCTATCTCGCGACTGACCCGGACCGCGAAGGCGAGGCCATCTCCTGGCACCTGAAATATCTGCTGTCCATCCCGGACGATGCGACCTACCGCGTGACCTTCAACGAGATCACGTGCGGCGTCGTGCAGGAATCCATCCAGCATCCGCGTCCCATCGACCAGAACCTGGTCGATGCGCAGCAGGCCCGCCGCGTGCTCGACCGGATCGTTGGCTATCAGCTCAGCCCGCTGCTGTGGCGGAAGATCCGCAAGGGTCTGTCTGCCGGCCGCGTGCAGTCGGTCGCCACGCGTCTGGTCGTCGACCGGGAAAACGAGATCCGTGCCTTCCAGCCGCAGGAATACTGGACGCTGGATGTAAATCTCAGCCGCGTCGGCAAGCCCGGCAGCTTTACGGCCCACTACTACGGCGACCCGCAGAAGCGCGAGCTTGCCAGCGAGCAGGATGTGCAGGCCGTTCTGGACGAGCTGCAGTCCGGCGCATTCTCGGTCACGGGCGTCAAAAAATCCGAAAAGAAGCGCACGCCCGCGCCGCCCTTCATCACCTCGACCCTCCAGCAGGAGGCTTCGCGGAAGCTCAACATGACCCCGCGCCGCACGATGATGATCGCGCAGCAGCTCTACGAGGGCGTGGAGATCTCCGGCGAGGGCTCCGTGGGCCTTATCACCTACATGCGTACCGACTCGCTGCGCATCTCGGAGGAGGCGCTGGCCGCTGCCGGCAGCGTCATCCGCAGCCGCTATGGCGACGCCTACGCCAGCGGCGAGCCGCGCCGCTACAAGCCGAAATCCGGCGCGCAGGACGCGCACGAGGCCATCCGCCCGTCGAACGTCGCGCTGTATCCGGAGATGGTCGAGCACGACCTGACGAAGGAGCAGTTCCGGCTCTACAAGCTCATCTGGAGCCGCTTCATCGCCTCCCAGATGGCAAACGCCCTGTACGACGTGACAGCCATCGAGGCTGCCTGCGGCAGGCACGTTTTCCGCGCCACGCACCAGAGCATGAAATTCTCCGGCTTTACCGCCATCTATGAGGAAGGCCGCGACGACGAGCAGGAAAAGCTCGACTCGCCGCTGCCGGATCTGACCCCCGGCGAGGCGCTCACGGCCGCAGGCTTCGACAAGCAGCAGCACTTTACCCAGCCGCCTGCCCGCTATACCGAAGCTTCGCTCGTGCGTGCGATGGAGGAGAAGGGCGTTGGCCGTCCGTCGACCTACGCCGCCATCATCGCCACCATCCAGGACCGCGAATATGTCGTCAAGACCGATAAAAAGCTCTCGCCGACCAAGCTCGGCGAGGTCGTCAACGGCTTGATGATGGACCGGTTCCCCAATATCATCAGCGTGGAATTCACCGCCGACATGGAAAAGCAGCTCGACCAGGTCGAGGCCGGTCAGCGCCGCTGGAAAAACGTGCTGGAGGAGTTCTATACCGATTTCCATCAGGAGATGCTCGACGCCGAGGAGGCGCTCAAGGATACCCGGCTCAAGGTGCCCGATGAGGTCTCCGAGGAGAAGTGCGAGATCTGCGGCCGCAATCTGGTCGTGAAGACGAGCCGGTTCGGCAAATTCCTCGCCTGTCCCGGCTATCCGGAGTGCAAGTTCACGAAGGCCATCACGGAAAAAATGCCGGGCCGCTGCCCGAAGTGCGGCAGCGCCATCCTCAAGCGCAAGAGCAAGCGCGGCTATGCCTATTACGCCTGTGAGCGCGGCGCGGCCTGCGGCTTTATGACCTGGGATGTGCCGACGGATCAGGACTGCCCGGTCTGCGGCCAGACGATGTTCAAGCGCTCCGGCAAGGGCGCGATGAAGCCGTTCTGCGCCAATCCCGAATGCTCCAATTTCCTGCCGGAGGATAAGCGCGGCTACCGCCGCCGCTCCACCGCCTCCGGCGAGGCGGCGACCGCGGAATCCAACGCCGAGGCTGCGGCGGAAGCCGCCCAGAAGCAGGCCGAGGAAAAGAAGGCCGCGAAGAAGCCCGCCGCAAAAAAGACAGCCGAAAAACCGGCGGCCAAAAAGACGGCCGCGAAGAAACCGGCCGCAAAGAAAACGACCGCAAAGAGATCTACAGCGAAGAAGACCACCAAAAAGGAGGAACCGGAAGACGATCTTCCGTTCTGAGCAGAGATAGAGAGGAAGCTTGCATGCTGGAAGTAAACGTGATCGGCGCAGGTCTCGCGGGCTGTGAGGCTGCATGGCAGCTGGCGCAGCGCGGCATCCATGTGACGCTGACGGAGATGAAGCCGAAGAAGATGACCCCTGCGCATCACTGCGCGGATTTTGCCGAGCTCGTATGCTCCAACTCCCTGCGCGGCGACCGGCTGGAAAACGCGGTGGGCCTGCTCAAGGAGGAGCTGCGCCGCCTTGGCAGTCTGATCCTCGCCTGCGCGGAGGCGAACCGCGTGGAGGCGGGCGGCGCGCTG
>ERZ779729.365-NODE-365-length-46842-cov-9.812683_pt1 | contig 46842 bp, 32 predicted proteins | sample MGYA00511072_ERZ779729 | MGnify/ENA primary metagenome ERZ779729 (study PRJEB29588, sample SAMEA2156675) | human gut metagenome | biome: human gut; feature: human-associated habitat; material: faeces | place: Denmark | collected 2008/2010 ...
AACTAAAAATAAAACAATTATAAACTTTTAACAATCCCTTAACGGGACACTAGTGCCAAGATATATATTTATGCCTCTGCACAATAAAAAAGATCACATGGACTGTGTATATTATGCGACGGATGAAAGCGCGTTGTTTCGACAATATCGTTTGTCCGATAGTACGGATATTTCGGATATAAACGAAAGTCATAGTGTGCTTCTTTATCTTGCGGAAGGTTGTCTCCAGATTACATTGGGAAATTTTACGTCGCGCACCATTGAACACGGTATGTTGGTGTTTCTGCCGAAAAATATAGGCTTCACCGGACAAACTATCGGTTCAAGTTATTTTATTGCCAGTTTTTTTGCTGGGCGATTGCCTCTTTGCAACAAATACGATTTAGTCGATCTGCAATACCAGGTGCGTCAGCGTAATGGTAGGCATCTTCCCCCCCCCCTCCCGACAATTTCCGCAATTAGCAGTTTGTGAGGAACTTGTTGCTTTTTATTCTGATCTTTCCCACAATCTCGACGAAGGGCTAAACTGTCTTCATTTTCATCGGCTAAAACAAGAGGAATTGTGTATTCTTCTACGTGGTTATTATAGCCTGGAAGACCTTTATATATTATTGAAATCCGTTATTGGAAGCAGCGATAATTTTAAAGATTTTGTACTTGAAAATTATCAACATGTCAATGACGTGAGTGATTTTGCGTTGTTGGCTCATATGAGTGTACGCAATTTTCAGCGTAAATTCAAAGAAGAATTTAAGTGGCCGGTACGCGAGTGGCTCAACGAACGTCGTGCCGAACGTATCCTGCGTGATATTCGGAATACTGATAAAAGCATTGCGGAAATTGCTACAAGCTATGGTTTTGCCACTGCATCCTATTTCACGGTATTCTGCAAACAATATTTTGGTATGACACCTTCGGAATTGAGGCGGAGATCGAAACAGACAGCCACGAAATGTAGGGAGTAAAAATACAAAATGAGCGAATTCCTGTCAGCATTTCGCTTGAAGAATGATTCTGGAAGGTATGAAAAACAACTTTACAAGGTATGCGAATAAATAGATTGATGTTATTTATGTTACTGCTTGGGTATTGTCATATCGGTTGCGGGCAGGAACAAGTGTTGGTTGATACCCTGAACGTTCAGGTTTATTTCCGTCAGGGTTATTCGATTTTGGAATTTGATTATCGGGACAACGCAAAACGTTTGGCTGCTTTCGTGGACAGTGTTCGGACCTTGCAGGGGAGTGCCTCGTGTCGTGTGAAAACCTTCCGAATTGTGGGAACAGCCTCTCCGGAAGGCGTCAGCGTGTTAAACAAACGCTTATCGGAAAATCGAGCGAAGAACCTTGTAGCCTGGATTGAGGAGTATATTTCGCTTGAAGGAGCTACCCTCGACATTCAGGCTTTGGGTATCGACTGGGAAAGGTTGGAAAGACAGGTCGTAGCTTCGGACATGCCGTATCGAGACGAAGTGTTGGAAATTCTGCGCAATACCCCTGTCTGGGTAATTCGGGACGGTAAAGTCGTAGATAGCCGTAACAGGCAGTTGGGGATGCTTCGTGGCGGTCGCGCGTGGAGGTATATGGAGGAGTATTTCTTTCCTGAACTGCGGAGTGCCGGTGTGCGTTTGGTCTGCGAGATGGAATGTCCCGCATCCGCTTCGCAGCCGGAACCGGCGCCTCAACCTGAGCCTGAGCCTGAGCCTGAACCTGAACCTGAACCCGAACCCGAACCCGAATCCGAACCGGTCGTAGAATCAGCCTCCGTTCCCGTCGAAATTCCAGTGCAACCGGAATCGCCGGCCTGCAAGCCGTTCTACATGTCGCTGAAAACGAATCTGCTCTACGATGCGGCCTTGGTTTCTAACATCGGTGCAGAATTCTATCTCGGGAAGGGTTGGAGTGTCGGTGCCAACTGGATGTATACTTGGTGGAACAGCAACAAACGTCATAATTACTGGCGCATCTACGGCGGCGAATTGGACATCCGAAAATATTTCGGGCGCCGTGCCCAGACCAAACCGCTTACGGGACACCACCTCGGCATCTACGGTCAGGCTTTCACCTACGACTTCGAGACCGGGCACAAAGGTTACATAGGCGGCAAGCCGGGCGGCACGTTGTGGGACAAACTTAACTATGCGATAGGTGTCGAGTACGGTTACTCGCTTCCCATTTCCCGTCGTTTAAACCTCGATTTCACGCTTGGCGTGGGTTACTGGGGTGGAGAGTACCACGAATATATTCCCTCCGACGGCCACTACGTATGGCAATCGACCAAGCAACGTCATTGGTTCGGGCCCACGAAGGCGGAGGTGTCGTTGATTTGGCTGATCGGTCGCGGGAACTACAATGAAAAGAAAGGAGGCAAACGATGAAAAAGTTGTTCATATATCTGTTTGCAGCGCTTGCAGTCGCTTCGTGCGAACATAAAGACTTGTGTTACGACCACTCGCATACGATCGACGTAGAGGTGGTTTTCGATTGGCGGAATGCTTCCGAGGCAGCTCCTGAATCTATGTCGCTCTACCTGTTCCCGACAAACGGAGGAGAGGCACTGCGCTATGAGTTCACCGATTGCGGGGGCGGTACGATCCGGGTGCCCGTCGGAAACTACGGGGCGCTCTGCCTGAATAGCGACACGGAGAATGTCACTTATCGCAATACGGATCAAAAGACGACTTTCGAAGTATCTACTCGTACGACCGATCTGTTGTCCGGCCTTTCCGCTTTGGGTGTGCGGTCCGACGGTGTTCCTCGTGCTGACGGTACGGAAACCGAGCGTGTGGCGTTACCCCCGGATGAGCTTTGGAGCGATTGTACGGAGGGGATCGAGTTGAAGCAGACGGCTGCGGCCCAGACGATCGTGCTTTATCCGGAGCTATCGGTTTGCAGATATACGGTCGAAATTCGCAATGCGGAGAATCTGAAATACGTATCGGGTATCAGCGGCTCGTTGTCGAGCCTGGCGGGAGGCTTGCTGCCGGGTGTAGGCTACGATGCGATCAGCGAGGAGTGCGTCACGATACCGTTTGACGCCGCCGTATCTGCCGACAAGACGCTCGTTACCGGGAGCTTGCTCGCTTTCGGACATTGTGCTGCGACTCAGAACGCACATCAACTGACCATCTATGCGGTTATGGCGGACGAGAGCAAGTGGTATTACACCTATGACGTGACGGATCAAATCCATTCGGCTCCCGATCAGCGTAATGTGCATATCGTTTTGGACGGGCTTCCGTTGCCCAAACCTATCGTCAATGGCGGTGGTTTCCAGCCTTCGGTGGATGAGTGGCAAAGTGTGGATGTCGATATCGAGATGTAAAATGTTAATGATCTTCCCGATTTTATGGGGGGGGGAATTTGCATAGATCAATGTTAAACCTTTTAATTAATTCACTGATGAAAAAACAATTATTTTTAGTGGTCGTGGCGGCTCTTGCCATGGCATCGTGCTCGAAGGACGAATCGACGGGCATCAACAATGGCAACGCGATCGATTTCCGTGCAGCCATGCAGACTCGTGCTTCGGAAACGACGATGGCTAACATCACGAACTTTTTCGTGACGGCACTCGACAAGAACAACGCCAACTATTTCTCCGATGCGGAGTTTACCAAAGATGGCGCTTTCTTCACTTCTACTCCGGCCTACTATTGGCCCAGCGACGGCAGCAACCTTTCGTTCTTCGCTTACTCTCCTTCGGCTGCGGACTTGGATGCTACCGTGACGATTAATTCGACGACCAAGACGCTCGCTGATTTCGAGCCCGCAACGACGATCGCCGACCAGAAGGATTTCATCACCGCCACTGCTACGGGCAGCAAAACCGATGAGGCGGCAGGTGTCGCCCTGACGTTCGGGCACCGACTTTCCCAGATCGAGATCAAGGCTAAAAACACGAACGACGGTTATGTTTATAAGGTTCAGGGCGTGCGTATCGGACAGCCGGTTTCGAAGGCGACGTTCGATTTCGGAACTACCTCCTGGCAGTTGGGATCGGTAAAGACTAATTATGAAGCGACCTATGCGGGTAGCGAAAAGACGCTGACCGGTACGGCCGCATCGATTATGGCGGTGGAAGACGACAATGCGATGCTCATTCCGCAGCAGCTTATAGCCTGGACTCCCGACACGGACAAGACCAATACCAACAAAGGTGCATATCTGGCCGTGAAGGTCAATATTACGACCAAGGACGGTGCCCGTGTCTATCCTTCTGTCGGCGAATATGACTGGGTCGCAGTAGCTGTCAATACCAAGTGGGAGCCCGGTCAGAAGTACGTTTATACGCTGGATTTCTCGAATGGTGCCGGTAAGGTCGATCCCGAAAAGCCCATGCCGGGTCCGACAGATCCGTTCAAACCGGGCGAGGATGTATTGGGCAGTGCCATTAAATTTACGGTTACGGTAACTCCGTGGACGCCGGCTTCGGAGGATGTTACGATGTAATCGATAAATTAGGATCGGGCGGGGTTGGACCGCAAAGACTTGCCGTATGTCCGAAGGTGTAGTGTACGGCAGGCGAGGGGAGGAAGGCCTCCGGCCCTCCTCTGTCCCTTCCCGATCACTTGAGGTAGCCGCAGAGCTACCGTTCGGCTCGGCCGAAAAACGCGTGAATTATATAATGTCAATGTAAATTATGAAACAGATTCTTGCAACTTTCCCGTTACGCAATTTTCTGCGGGTATTTGCTCTGGTGACAGCCGTGTCTGCGACCTCCTGTTCGAAAGACCCGGCAGTGGATGGAGAACTGCACGGTGATATGCTTCGTTTCGCAGTCGCCGAAGCGGACGGCTGGAATACGCAGTTGCGATGCGGTGCTGCCGGGTCGGAAGAGAAGAGCGCTGCCTCTCCGGAAAACGTCGCGGAAGTATTTTCGCTCCGGGGAGAAAACCCTGCGGACACGCTGTTCCTGCACGCCTCGGTCGCCGACGGAATCGCCGCACCGTACCCGAATGTGCAAACCGACCGATTGCAGACGCGTGCCACGCCCGTCGAAACGGGGACCTTTTACGATTCGTTCGGCGTATTGGCTTCGGTTTATACGGGGACTTGGAGCGAGGATTCCTGCTTGCCGGATTATATGTACGATGTCGAGGTGACCGAAGCATCGTCCTGGACGACCTCCTATTACTGGCCCGGTGCCGGACGCAACATCCGTTTCTTCGCTTACGCGCCCTATGGCGGCCAGGGGATCGTTCTTTCGGATAAGACGTCGGCCGGTACTCCGTCGATCACCTATACGGTCCCGACAGCCGTCGCCGACCAGCAGGATTTGCTGGTCGCTGCTACCTCCGGGATGGCCGGCAATACCGCTGCGGCGGCTCCGTTGAGTTTCGCTCACGCGCTCACTGCCGTACGGCTTCACTACGGGCGACGATATGATGTCCGGGCGCATTACGAAAATCACGCTCAAGGGCGTTTACGGTTCCGGTTCGCATACGATGGGTTCCGATTCGTGGAATGGTTACGGCGCTACGACAGACTTTTCGCAGACACTTGCGGCTACTGTGGACGGGTCTGCGGACCAGGAGATCACTCCTGTCGCAGCGACCTTCATGATGTTGCCGCAGACGCTTCCGTCGGGCGCTTCGATCGAGGTCGTCTATACGGACGACCTGACTTCGACACAACGAACTTTAACCGCCTCTATCGCAGGCAGCCAATGGCCGATGGGCAGAACCGTCACTTACCGGATTTCGACGTCGAGCATCGTAATCACTCCGACTTTTACCGTGATGGCTCCGGCCGATTTTACCTATGCCGGAGGCAGCGAAAATTATTCGGTGACCAGCTATGCCGCCGTTTCCCGTCCGGGCGATGCTACGCGAACCGTTCCGGTGGCCTGGACCGCCGAATTTGTCGAGGATGACGGCAGCGGGGGCTACAACGTGATCGCCCGTCCGGAATGGCTCACAGCTTTTACCGCGAGCGGCAACGGCGGTACGTCGGCCACGTCGTTCTCGGCTACGATTGCGGCTCAAACGGGTGTCACTTCCAATTCGCATAACGAAACTTTGAAAATGGCAGCTTCTGTCAGCGGCACGTACGATCTTTCGACCTCCGGTGGCACGACCGCGATGCGGACCGCCAACTGTTACGTCATCAACGCCCCGGGACAGTACTCCCTGCCGTTGGTCTATGGTAACGCTATCAAGGACGGCGGTACGAACGCTTCGGCCTACACTTCGCAGTCCAGCGGAACATACGTATTGAAGACCTTCGTAAACCATCTCGATGCGGCTATCACCGATCCCTATATCTATAACAATGCGGGGTGTACGCCCCTGGATGCCGTACTCGTTTGGCAGGACGAGGAAAATCTGGTGACGAATGTCCGGCTTTCGTCCGACAAGCACAGCCTGACCTTCGACGTGCCGCAAGCGACGATCAAGCAGGGCAACGCTATCGTGGCCGTGCGTGACACGGACAGCCGTATCATGTGGAGCTGGCATATCTGGGTGACGGACTACGAGCTGGGCAGCGATGTCAGGACCGTGACCAACTACCAGGGTATAGCGTATAAAATGATGCCGGTCAATATCGGCTGGTGCGATGCGGAAACCACCACCTACGACGCCCGCAGCGTGAAGGTTCGCTTCACGCAGGCGGAGACCGGTGCCATGCAGGTCATAACGCTCACCCAGGCATCGCATTCGGTCGTAAATTTCGGTAACCAGCCTTATTTCCAGTTCGGACGCAAGGACCCGATGTTGGCCGGTATTCGCAACGCTTCCGGCTCCACAGTCGATAAGGGCTGCTATTCCGACGGCTATGCGTTCGACAAATCGGGAACCGGCAAGGTCGCCATCGGCGTTTCCATCCAGCATCCGCATATATTCTACAATTACGGCAGTTCATCGATCTACGATTGGTGCGCCACGTCCTATTCCAATCTTTGGAGCGGCGACAATACGGTGACGACGGCTAATGACAATGCGGTGGTTAAGACGATTTACGATCCTTCGCCCGTCGGCTACCATCTGCCTTCGTCGAACGCCTTTACGGGCTTTACGTATAACGGCAGCAATGTTTTCGGGTCTTCTTACTTCGGCTCCCGATTCAATTCGCCCTATACCTCCACCACCGATTTTACCGATAATTTCGGTTGGGAGTTTTATTGTAACAAGATGACGGGCGAGGGGAGCTACGACACTGCGGGCGGTACGATCTTCTTTCCGGCTTCGGGCTATCGCAGCTACTCGGCGGGCACGGTGAACAACGTCGGCAGCCTCGGCTACTTCTGGTCGGCCGTGCCGTACTCGACGAGCTACGGCCGTAGCCTGAGCTTCCGCTCGTCGTACATCTACCCGCTGAGCATCAACTACCGCTCCGACGGCTTCGTGGTGCGTCCCGTCCAAGAATAGGCGCGAAGCGACCATCCGATTCATTGGATTGATTGGATTTATTCCCTGCGGCTTGCAGCCGCAGGGTTTTATCCTTCGGATCACGCTGCACCGCAGCAATATCACCTTTCTGCATGGGTTTACGATTGTGGAAAAACGGACGTTTCGGGGAGATGCTCCGATTTTGAAGATATGAAATGACGGGAAATCCGGACAGACCGGCTTTGCGGAGGCGCATCGATGCAGGCCGGCTCTTTTCGGGTTTCTTATTAAATCCCAGCGGTATCCGCCGGGATTTTCTTATGCAGGACGATGGGATCAAACAGGTGGGCCTTAAAATAATTCATATTATCGCTATTTGAATACCAATAGATAAATTACGCGATTCTTCTCAATAGAAATTTTTTGTAAGTTAAAATTTTCTTACATTTGTGATATAAAGATATGGATATTCAAATAGACTATACTTCAAAATTCATTTTTAGAATGATCCACTATTCCAATTTGGAATTCATTCTAAAACATGGATTGTACACTAAGAATAGTCGTATGAAAGATCCTGAATATATCAATATCGGGGATATTCAGTTAATCGAACAGCGACAAAATTTTCATGTTCGAATTGATCCTCCGGGCGGGGATTTAGGGGATTATATTCCGTTTTATTTCGGAGGCCATTCTCCGATGTTATTGAATATTAAAACAGGGTATCGGGGTATCCGAAAAAGACCGCAGGACGAATTGATTTATATCGTTTGTCGTATTAAGGATATTGTTGCGCAATGTCCTGCATGGTGCTTTACCGATGGACATGCAAAGAATAAACTTACTGAATTTTATAATGACATCAAGGATTTGACCCATGTGGATTGGGAAGTCGTCTGCACGCAATTTTGGGGGAATGATGAAGCCAATATGGATCGGATGCGGAGAAAACAGGCCGAATTTTTGGTGAAAGACTGTGTGCCGGTTTCGTGTGTCGCCGGAATTATTGTCAAAACGGCAGACCGTGAAGCATATGTAAAAACAATTTTATCTCGTTTATCCATTGAGATACCGATATACGTTGATAGCAAAAATAACTATTTTTATCCATGATACATTATGTGACAGGTAATTTGTTGGCTGCTTCCGACGAAGCTTTGATCAATACCGTTAATACCGTTGGTGTTATGGGTAAAGGAATCGCCTTGCAATTCAAGGATAGGTATCCTTATAATTTTCAAGTATATCAACAAGCGTGTAAAGAGGGCAGCATTTTCCCAGGCAAATTGTTGGTAACACGAGACAGTAACCTTTCGACCGATTCTAAATGGATAATTAATTTCCCGACGAAAAAGGACTGGAAGCATCGTTCCAAATATGAATATATTGAAGAAGGACTGAAAGATTTGGTGCGGGTTCTTGATCAATATAGGATAAAAAGTATCGCTATTCCTCCTCTTGGATGCGGCAACGGTGGATTGGATTGGAGCAAGGTGAAAGAGTTGATGGAAAAGTATCTCGGGGAATTAAATGTGGATATTCATATCTATCAGCCGAACGAAGCCGTCAGCGAATTGTTGAAGCAGGAAACGAATTGTCGGGAGGCAAAATTAACTCCGGCGAGAGCCATGTTGCTGTACGCTCTGTTTTATTATGAATCGTTAGGAGAAAACAGCAGTTTATTCGTCGCAAATAAATTAGCATATTTTATGCAATTGCTGGGTGAACCTTCATTTGGCAAACTGAAATTCGTTGCAGGACATTATGGCCCCTATTGCACTCAGGTCGGATATATTCTGCACGACATTAACGGGAAATATATCAAAGGTCTCGAACAGATGAAGATCGGAGCTTTCGATTCTTTGGAGTTGCAATATAGCACGATGAAGGAAGTTAGCGAATATGTGAAAACAAAGTTGAAGTCGGAACAGGTTGATCGTTTGAAATTATTGATAAAATTGATCTCTGGATTTCAATCGGCTTTGTCTCTGGAAATTCTCGCGTCTGTTGCGTATGTTCGGAAAGAAAATACTTATATTGACTTGGCGCAAACCATTACACAGATTCAAAATTGGTCTCCTCGAAAAAAACATTTGTTCAAAGAGAAGTATATTCAAATAGCTTATTCTTATTTAGAAGATTTTTCCAAAGGACGAGATTGTCTATTTAGGACTGTAAAGTAAAATAGCAAATTGACGTTTATGAATAAAGAATCCCGATAAGTATTTATCGGGATTCTTTTACTTGGTTTGTCCGATAATCTTTTAGCTGCAATGCACTCTATGCTCATAATTTTTCATAGTATTGCGGCCAACTTCCGAATCTGTTGCAATCGAGCCGTCAGTTTACTGTCTTTGCGAGCTGTTTGCATATTGTATCGAGTCTGCATATTGGTAAGCATTTCGGCTTCGATTCCCAATGCAGCCTCGAAATACAAGGCCATAGTTTCGGTTACAGGGCGTTTCGCGTTCAGAATTTCATTGAGCATCGTATAGGAAATACCTATCTGTTCGGCCAATTTTTTCTGCGAGATGCCTCTGTATTCGATCTCCTCCTTCAGTATTTCTCCCGGATGCGTAGGAGTGTATGGATAACCTAAATTTCCCATAGCAATTATTTATAGTGGTTCGACAACTCAATAATATTGCAAATCGTTATTTGCTCTTTCCCGTCGGCTTCGTGCGAAACCAAAAATTCAATCCGATACTGGTCATTCACTCTGATTGAGGAAATACCTTCTTTATTTCCAGTCAGTACCTCGTACCCCAATGAATGTAACTGATAAAGAGCTTCGATACAACTTGCATCGTTAAGAATATCTATACGTTGCTTGTAGCGTTTAACTATTGTCGGTTGGTAACGGTGTTTTCTATCTTTACACTTTCCTTCGTAGTATAATTCCGATAGATACTCTTTTTGGAATTTTACAATCATTATTGCTGATTTTTACATTGCAAAGATAGTGCTTATTTTCAAAAATTCGCTAAAAAAGTGAATTTATTTTTGGCAGATATGTTAATTGGCATCCATATACCGTTGCATCATGGCCATAGCGTTCGGGTCGGCGTTCTGTTGTGCCGCCTGTTGCAACTGCGTAAGGGCTTCGGGGTCGATTTGACCGGCTGCGGCCTGTTCGTTGAAAGACTTGACCTCGGCGAGTAGTTTGTCGGCCCCCGGCAGCGAGCAGTTATTGAGGAATATTTCGAGCGGTATGCGGCCGCTTTCGAGCAGTTTCATCAATAGGTCGTCGGTCATTTGCCGGAATACGGGCGTATCGTTCGATTTTGCGGCCGTGAGGTTAAAATCTTCGATTTTCTGCGCCATTTCCGGCTCGTAGAATTTCGCCATCTCTCCGGCGGTTTTACCATTGGTGCCGATGTATCGACGGGTCGTGTAGTATTGCATGAGGACTTTAAGCAGTTTTTCGTCGCGTTCCTCGCAGAACATATTGTAATTCTCGAACAGCACGACGAAATTCATCATCGAGTTTTGTGCTTGCTGGGCGTAGAGACTCGACGGCGTATTGGCTCGCGGAACTTGCCCCTGTACCGCTCCGTTCAGTCCGCTGATTTGCTGCATGATGTTCATTTCCTGCGCGAACATTTCCCATGCTCCGATATTGGTGCCGTTCATGGATATTTGCTTCGGGAGTTTGTCGTAGGCCCCTTTTTTGATAAGAATGACGCCGTTCGTTTTGACGTATTCGCGTGCGAAATCCTGAATGTCCATATCGTCGGGTATGCACTCCTGCGGAACCATCAACAGCCCTTTTGCCGAGGCTCCGATGATGAAATCCAAAAGGGTCAATAGCCGGTTGATATAGCGCTGAATGTCTATTACGTCCGATAATACGGCTTTGAACCGTCCGTCGATTACGGGCATGGCCGCAAGCACGTAGGGGTGTTCTTCGTGTGCATAGGGACTTTCGGTCTCTTTGATGCAGTAGCCGTTCGGCGTAAGGTATTTCACCCGCCAATAATATTCGTACTGTTCACGGGCGTAGATGAGTTTCACTGTGTCTGGGGCGATCCCTGCGGCCATACCTTGCTCGATGCGCGAGGCGTTGATCGCTTCGACTTCTTGCATCGTGAGTTCGGTGTATATCTCCTCCGTTCCGTCGGCGTAGTCATGTATGTATAGTACCCAGCGGCCGAGGCGTTCCCACACCTCGATAACGCGGTATTTGCCGAGGTCGTTCGTGTATAGGAAATTCAGATTTTGAAGCCGTGAGGCGTGATTTTCATAGAGGTTTTCCAGCTTTGTATGGTCGTGGCAGATGCCATAAATTTCGCGTAATGCCTGCACGTCTTCACGGCATGTGGCGAAGTTGCGCACCAAATCGTCGAACGTGTAGTCGTGCAGCTCTCCGATGCGGCGGATGTCTGTCAGTCGCGGATCTTCGATGTCGGCATTGAAAAATAGCCGGTTGATGTTCACGAGGTCGATTTTTCCGTCCGTGCGGTTCTTGGTACTCCAATAGCCGTAGCGTACCTTCGCGCAGGCTATCCCCGTCAGACAGAGTTCCTCAACAACGTTGATGTCTATTTTTCGGATTCTGTTGAGCTGGTGGCACGCTTGCAGGGCGTTGGTCAGCATTTCTCCGAGCGGCTGGTCGTCGCGACTGCGGGCATATACGACCGTTTGCGTGGGCGACGAAAGGAGTTGTCCGTGAATATTACGGATATATTGCTGGATATAGTTGTGTTTGAGCGGCACTTTCCCGCTGCGGGAGATCAGCGCATCTTCGCGGATCGTCCGGTGCGGATGGTCGGGGTCGGGTACCGTGTCGCTCCATTGGTCGCCGTTCTTGTATCGCAGATTCCGGGAGTGCTCTTTGCGCAGGTAGTCCATTGCGTCCCAATCCCGCGCACAACGCCACAGGAGCGTTAGATTGTCGTCGGCGTAGCGCATCGTGCCTTGCTCCCATTCGCGGCGTGTTCGAGCGACGCTTTTATCCGTTTGGGCCAACAGTTTCAACCGCCGGGTATCAATATTCCGTAACATGGTCGTCCTCGTTTAATGCGTTCATCATCGTTTCGTTCAATTCTTCTTGTAATCGGTCATAAGCTGCGGTATTGGGACGCGTATCGGCAAGTATCGCCCGCAGCTTGTTCACCGCCGTTTGGTGTGCCTTGAAAATTGCGATACGTTGCAGATTCCGTTGTACGGCAGGATCGGTGCGGTCGAGTGCCGGCCCCATGCGTTTATATTTGGCTTCGATATTCGTCAGACGGTCGCGGAGGGTGTAATACCGTTCGGCTGGATTTTCGGGGCGTGCCGTTCCATAGAAGCGATTTATTACGGGCAGATCGCGGCTGCTGATTTCTTCTCCGGTGAATAGCGCCTGCGAGGTGTGCACCATGTCTTTGATGAACTTACCCATTCCGCCGCCGTAATAGGTCAATACGTGTTCGACGTGCGAGGGGTTGTACTCGAAGATACCCCGCAGCAGCGGGTCGATTTCTCCGTTCTTGCGTAGTCCGGCCGGTGTGTTCTCATCGCCGCCGCCTAACCTGTTGATCCCTCGACAGAGGTAATAAATCGCTTTGTTTACGTTTCTCAGTCCCATTTCCGAGAGCGGATAGTTTGCCGTCGTCGAGTAGCTGCGGCGTCCGACAGGATAACCGAACGCATCCTCTCCGGCATACCAGATGTCGTACCACGGCGTCAAAGCCGTAGGAATCAGTACACGTGTCGCATCTCCTTTGGATGAGGGCGAAGCTACGGGCGAGAAGTCCTCATAGAGCATCGTAAGCATCATGCGTGCGGCATCTTCGGAGCCGAGTTTTCCTCGGTAAAGGTCATGCAAGGCAGTTCCTATGCCGAAGAAAGCCCGGAATCCCTGTGGAAGCGGAATCTTCAAGTAACCGCGCTTTCCCATGCCGGGGATGATGAGGTGGTTATGTCTTTCGTATTCCGTAACGGCCAGATCGCGGCCGTCGCCTCCGCTTCCGGCGAGGAAGAAATCAAGCAGCAGACTGTCGAGAAATCCAGCCGCCGTCAGCGTGGCAACAGCCTGTGCAAATCTTTTCCGGTTACGCATGGCGATTCGTGCGACCTGTGCCGCTCCCTGTACCGAAGCATTGAAAAAGACGTAGAACATGCCGAGCGGCCGGGTTGCCGTACCGCGACGGTTGAAATTCACCGTAACGTTTTTTGCATCGTCGATAGCCGTAAGGAGCGATTTTCCTTGTTCAAGCGATGTGGTGAAGGTCGCCAAACGGGATGTGTTTTCGGCAATGCGGGAGGCATTTTCCAGCGCGACGCCTATTGCTTGCATACCGCTTTTGCGGGCAGCATACGAGAGCCATACCCCGGCGCGTTCGCTGCGCTGCGTTGCTTTCAGCAGTTCACCTATACGCCCCGTGCGGAATGCAACGTAACGTTTGATCTCCTTTTCGGCCTCGGCGATGTCTTTACTATGTACGAACCCCGTTTCCCCGCCGTTTTCACGGAAATAGTCGTAAAGCGTGTCCATGACCCGTTCGCGGCCGAATTGCCGGATTAGTTCCTGCCGATCGGCGGTGTCGAGTACGTCGAGCGTCCCGGTTTCGGCGATGGTCAGCGGCTCGGCCTTGCCTCGCAGTTCGCGGGTGATTGCGGCCATACTTGCAGGGATGTTACGCACGAATCCTTCGAGATTCCCGCCTTTGTCGATGGCGTGTACCAGCGCGGCGTGCTGCACGTCGCGCAGGAAATTCGCTGCGACAAACGCCGGATTTCGGGAGGTAAAAGCTCTTGCCAGCCAGCGTGTCGCGTTCCCGACCGTATCATCCAGCCATTTTGGAATCGCCAGCCGGTTATACTGGTTGATCGCGTTCGCCACGGCGGGATCGGCGAAGGTTATCACATAACGGATACCGTTCACGTAACATTCCACATTGCGCTGTCGTTCGTAAGAATGTCCCAAGTGTCCTTCGTGCTCGAAACGACTGCCCGATTCGGCTTCGCGGACAATGTTGAACCGTTCGGTCTCCTCGATACGGTTATACAGGTAGTCGGCCAGTTCATCATCGTGTGCTTGAAGTGCCGCGTTCATCTCCTTTTTCAGCCGGGCGATCTCCTTACGTGCCGCCTTCGATAGTTCGATGTCCTCGACGGCGGGGTCTATGGTCGTCGTAACCCATCTGTTGCCGATGCCTTTTGCCAACCAGACCTTATCGACGCGGAACAAGTCTTCCGAATTGCGGCTGTTGTTCTGCACCAACCGTAAGGCCGACTGCCTCGCCCTGTTGGTTTTGGCGGCGATGATCGCTCCGATACCGATATTCACCATTTGAGCGATCGGATTGCGGGGCTTTGCGATACGTCCTTCGGCTTCGTGCAGCACTTTCCGTAAGGGGCGCGGCCCCGCACTGTCGTCGATGAAGTCGTACACGTCGGCCGCATCGAAAGCCACCGGCTCGCCTTTCTGGTCGCGGTAGTTGTAATCATAATCCCGTAAGGGTACATAGTAGTCCCAGCCGTGCCCCTTTATCAACTTGCGGTGTTCGGGGGCTAACATTCCGTCCTCGACGAGGATTTCCAGCACGCGGTCGTTAGCCGCATTGATTCGCTGCCATAATCGCTGTGTCGGAATCTCTCCGGCCCGGCGGCGGAAATCTGCGACGATACTTCGGGCCAGCGTTTCGTTCCACGCATCGCGCGGGTCGAGGGATAGGGCCGCAATCCCCGTTGCCTGCCGTTCGAGCGACGATTCGGCCGTGATGTAGTCGATGATGTGTGTTTCCGTCATGCCTGTTTCACGGGCTATGGCTGCGATTTGGTCGAGTATGGGGTCTAAATACTCTTTCGTGTATTTGTCGATTGCGACTTTGGCGATGCTTGTCAAGTGGTTCAAATGTTTGTGTATGTCCGTGAGGTCGTCGATGCTGCCTCCGCGCCGCACGACTTCTTCCTGTAATCTTTCGACGGGTAAAGTGCTATCTATGAACCGGAGTTGCTGACGGCTTTTCCAATTCCGCTTGTCGTAAATCACAGTCGGTTCGATTCCGGCCGGCGGAGCCATTTCGGGCTGTGCCCGTTTCTTTTTAAGCAATTCTTCGACATACTCGCTCGCATATTTGAAATTCTCCGGTAGAGGTCGTTCGCTTTTCATCGTGCGTCGCCGCAACGGAGTGCGGTAGTTGTCGGAGAGGACGAAATCGAGGTGTTTGCGCATGGAGCGCACGATTTGCTCTTTCGTCTCTTGGGGTAAGGTTTTCACCAGTTCGTCGATGATGCTGCGATAGCTTTCTTGATCGGTGAGCTTTTGGAGGTCGAATAATGCGAGGTATTTGCGCATGGCCTTCAAACGATCATTGCCCATGCGGTCAATGATGGCTCGGCCCATGTCATCAAGCAGTCCATATACACGCATAGCGAAGTCATCGGCATTATGTTCGCCGAGTAAAACTCCGGTGATATGATGCTCGCGGATGTAGCGTTCGATGCTATACCGTTCGATATTTTCAGGTGTAGCGTCGTCGAATATCGCACGGTAACGCACGTTTTCAGAACGACCGAAAAGCTGTTTACGGATGCGTCGTTCGGTCGCTGTTGCGGCGACGGCTTCGGCGGCCGTGCGTGTTTTTTGCAGGCGGTGTTTCGACAACCACAACAAATAAGCGATGTCGCGGTCGCCGATACGCAGCGGAAGTCGCAATATGTCGCGTAGCAGCGAGCGGATACGGCCGATGATCCGGGCAAAGCGGCTCGGCGTGATGTCGCCTTCCGCCAAATGTGCGAGGTATTCTTCCGTTGCCAGACGGCGGGTATTTGCCTGGCGGTGCTTGGCGCCGGAGGATTGGTGCTCCTGCTCGCGGGCAATGTCGGCCACACGGCTGCGCCCTTCGGTATCGAGACCATTGTAAACCTTATCGAGAAAGTCGCCGAAACGGTCGCCCATCAGCGAGCGTAAGCCCATGTGTCCGACAATTTCATGCAATACGGTCGCTTCGGCATCGGCGAGTGTCGTAATATTGGGCAGGACAATGAACGTTTGTCCCGTTTGCGGGTCGTAAAAACCTTTTGAGTGTCGTTTACGACGTTGCACGAGCGGGTCGGAATCGGTAATTGCATCGAGGTCGTCGATAATCTCGACCGGAGTGTTCAGCGTGCGGGCGATCCGGCGAACGCGGCGAGCCAACTCCGCATCGCTTGCCGGGGCGTCGGAACCGAACGGATTGCCACCGTCGCGGAAGCGGAGGCCGTTTCCTGCATTGTCGTCAATCAATTCGTCAGGGTCGATGTCTATGGTTGCGGTTCCGGACTTGTCGGTTTCCTCCTGTGCTTCGATCGCTGCCAGTTCCACTTTCATCTGCTCTTCCAGCTCGGCGATGCGTTCTTCTGCCGCCTCCAACTCTGCTTGTTTGGGAAATCCATTGCCGACCTGCGTCTGTAAATATTCGATGGCTTGTTGTGCCGTTTCCATTCCGAGCTGCCGCTTCTGTATTTCGGCGTCGTACTCCTCACCGGAGAGCACTTTTTCGACTTGGCTGATGACGTTAATCATCTTAGCTCCGGCTTCGCCTTGCAGGTCGCGCCATTCGTTGCATTGGTAATAAATCGTGCGGTTGATGCGCTCCTTTTCATTGGAAAGGTAATTCCGTCGTAAAACAATTATAATGTCGAACTCTTTGCCGTTGATTCCGATGCGGAGTGTCATGTCCGATTGTGTACGGTCGGGTGATTGGCGGAGGGCATCCGCTTCGGCTTCGATGCGTTTCGAGAGCGGAACGAACAGGTCTTCGATTTTTTCCGGCTCGGAGGCTTTGAGTTTTCCCACTTCCACCGATACCACTTTATCGTCCGGAAACAGGCTTCGCAGGAAATCTTTTTTCTTACGGATTTGAGCAATTATTTGCGGGGTTGTTTGAAGGACGTTTTGCAGTCGTTTGAGTTCATGTGCGACGTATATTTGATGTTGATTGTAGTAGTCGCGTGCGTTTCTCAGCTTGCGTAGTTTATTCTGTTCGAGCGACAGGGCGAGCGCCGCAGCGCTGCCGGAGAGTGAGGCCATCATCTGCCCGAAATTCGTGCTGTCGCTGCTGTCGGTTTCGGGTTCTTCGAGCGAGCGTTCCGTAACCTCGCCCTTCATTGCCTGCTTAATGAACGATTCCTTGATTTTCAGCCGTTGGTAGCCCGTAACATCAAGCGTTTGTTTTACTCCGAGGCGCAGAATACGCACGGGTTTGTCCATTTGCAGGTGCAGATTGCCCTGCCGCACAATGCGGCCGATGCGTTGCAGGTAGTCCATAGGACGTATGGGTACGTCCAGATTGACGAGCATGTGCAGACGCTCCTGCATATTTACTCCGATACCTAATTTCTCGGTCGTGCCGAGTACGATCCGTACTTCGCCGTTGTTTATTTGCTTGTAGAGCGCCTCGCGTTTCGCGTCCGTTATGTAGTCGTGGATGATAGCGACCTGCTGGGCCGGTATGCCGGCGTCGATGAATTTACGCTTCATATCCACGAAAAGATTGAAGCTGTGGTCGCGGCTTTGGTAGGCGTCGCAGAAAACAGCAACGGTGCCGTTGTAATCGGCCGTTGCTTTCAAATCTTCTACGACTTCGCGCACGGCATGATTGACTTTGCTGTTGGGATCGTCCGGTAGAGCGGGATTAACCAGCCGCACGTCGATTGCCGCACGTTTGGCCAGTCCGAACATGACCAGCGGGATATGGGAGTTACGACGTTTTTCCTTACCGGACATAGCGTCGTATTGAGTCAGTATTTCCCGTATGCTGCGCATGATTGCCCGCAGCGCAGGCGTTTGGTCGAGCAGTATATCCTTCGGTTTGCCTCCCTCAATGCGCGGCGTTCCTACACCTTCGCGCAGATCCGGTACATCCTCCGTGAGTACGGTGTGCGCGACTTTCTTCCAGATCGCCAGCAGTTCCGGCACGTTGGAGTAACTGGCGAAGCGTTCGACTACGCGGAATTTGCCGTTTGTGGCAAACTCGGCCGATTCCTCGATATTTCCGAAATTGTTCGCAAAGGAATCGAAATCGGCGATCTCGTACTGTTCAAGTTCGTGTTTGGGCAGCAGATAGCGCAGGAACGTCCACATCTCGGCCATTGTATTGGATATGGGTGTTCCGGTGGCGAATACGACGTTTTTGTTCTGTTTATTTGCCAGAATATAAGATGTTTTCAGCCCATGCTCTGCGCCCGTTGCGACGCCGCAGGGTCTATACCTTTGATATTTTGCAGGTTGGTGGTAAAACCGAGCTTCTTGTAGGCATGTGCTTCATCTACCAGCAAAGCGTCGATTCCCAACTGTTCAAAGGTCATCGTCTCGTCCGTGCGGCGGTCGAGCAGACGTAATGCACGAGTACGGGCCTGTGCTTTGAGTTTTTCTTCCTCTTTGACTGTTTTATCCGTTATTTTCTTGTTTTCCAGTCCTTCGATCTGTTTCTTGATTGCATAAGCCTGCCGTTTGGCATTGTCCGGAGAATTGGCTTCGATTTCTTCGAGCTGTTGCATCTTCTCTGCGATCAGCGTGTCGATATATTCATTGACACGCTCCGGGGCATCCGGTATGGCATCCAGATAGCTGTGATAGAGTACGACAATATCCCAATCGTTATAGGCGATCTTTGCGAATAATTCCTGCCGCTGCGATGCCGTGAGGTCTTTTTCGGACGGAACGAGGACACGGGCGGCCGGATAGAGGGATTTTATTTCGGAGGCGAATTGGTTGAATGTCGAGCGTTGTACGACGATGCACGGCTTCTGGGCGATACCGAGCCGCCGCATCTCCATTGCCGTAGTTATGAGGGTCAGGGTTTTTCCCGTGCCGACTTCGTGTGCCAGCAGCGTTGCTCCTTGCAAACCTCGCATGACACCGATTTTCTGATGCTCGCGCGGCTTCTTCGTGTGTGTGGCGTTGGGAAAATAATCGAACGATGAAACGTCGATTTGTCTTTCGACGGTGCTGTTGAAGGTTCTGTTATATATTTCGACGAGCTTATCGGTCGTTGTTTTATCTTGTCCTTTAATCCATTGTTCGAATCGTTCTTCCAGCTCGGTCTGTTTCATGGCGGCCTGCGTCATCGCTTCGGGGTCTTTGACACGCTTTTCTTTCTGAGCCAAAGGGTCGTATTCGCTGCGACTGATGTAGGTCTGCGTCTTGTTCATCCGGTCGAGTGCGAGTTTGCTCCCCGGCGCTTGCGGAATCCCCATATTGGTATCGACCGTATTCCCTTCGTTCGAGATTTTGGCGATATACTTGTTGGCCGATGTTTTGGCGATATGGGCCGTTACGTTGAACGTCTCTTTGAAAAACTGTTCGTATAGGGCGATGGGTATCCATGTGCTGCCGAGCGATACTTTAATCAGCGGCAGCGGAATATCCATCGGAATAATTTTCACGAGCGCACGGATGTTGGCGTCGAACTGTCCGTTTTCATTGGCTTGCTCGGCCTGTTCGAGTTTCTCGCGGACATTTCCCGAGAGGTATTCGTTGCGCTCCTCATAAAGACCCGTTACCGGATTGACATAGATAAGTTCCTGTGCGAGCAGTTCTTTTTCTGTATCCTCTTGTGGTATGTGGAGCAATTCTGCGATATAGGGCATATCGAGCCGTCCGTAGCGGTAGAGCGATACGGCGATCGCGTCTTTCGGCGTGTCGGCTTTCAGTTCGCGTGTCGGTTCCAGCATCCGGCGAAAGAAGATGTCCGACCTTTGGATGTCATGTCGTTTCTTTCCGTCGGGAGTTACGATTTCCTTGTCGTTTTCGATGGCTGCGATGGAGGGAAAATCCACGTCGTCGCGCAGGAATGAAATACGCGTGTTTCTTGATAATGTCCCGTAACGACGGGTGAAGGTAGCGTAGGCGTCGTTAAGCTCGGCTCGCAGTTGCTCGATGTTCGGCAGATCATTGCGTTCGGCATCGAGCAGCTCTGTGATCGCACTTTTCAGCCGCAGGTAATCGCCTAACGCTTCGACTTTACTGCGGTTGCGGATTTTCAACGAGTTCCAGTCGGCGGGTACGGCTTGTCCGAACCGCACGATATATGGTTTTCCGTCGATGATCGTAAGTCCTCCCTCTTTTGTACTGTTGGGGGCCTCGACCGCTTGCGGTATTCGCTCCGTTGCGGGTGCCGGGGCCGATGTGTAGATATTTTCGGGGAGTGCGGATATGAAACTGTCGAGCGTGCGGGACTGGTCTATGTCGCTTGTGGGGACGCAGCGCTGTTCTGTGGGGCGTATTTCCACGCCACTTTCGAATCCGAAGCGCATCTGGCCGGCCATGAACTGCGGATTGTCGTGAAAATACTTGTTATAGTTCATGTGTGCCGTTGCTGCTTCGGTCTTTACCTTCCCGTTCGACAGTTTGATAATTCGTTCGTAGGGCGCCTCGCGTTCCGTAATGGTCGATTGCATATTTACGGCATAGGGTGCCGGCCCGGCTTCGTCGCGTTTGCGGACGATAATGATGTCGGCCGAGGTTTCGGTGCCGGCCGTATTTTTGAATGTACCGGTATTCAGACGGACTGCCCCGATGAAGTCTGCATTACCGTCGTTTACGACCCAATTCCGCAAATTTGCACTCCGATCGAGCGTTGCTGTCGAGGTAATGAATACGCCCAATCCGCCGGGTTTGAGCTTCCGGATGCTTTTGGCGATGAAATAGTCGTGAATCTCGAAACGTGAGGATAAATCGCGGTCGAACGTATCGTGTACTTTGAACGTTCCGAACGGTACATTGCTGATCACCAGCGAATAGCTGTTGTTAGGTATGCGCTGCTGCTCGAAACCTTCGATGTGGATATGCGCTTCGGGATAGAGCGCACGAAGGATGTGGCCGGACAGATCGTCGAGTTCGATTCCTGTCAAATCCGATTTCGACCGTATCGAAAGAGGCATCAGACCGAAAAAATGTCCGATGCCGGCCGATGGTTCGAGGATGCGGCCACCGTCGAATCCGAGGCGTTCCACCATATCCCATATCGACGATATGACTTCGGGTGGAGTATAAAATGCGGTGGTTGTGGATGCGCGTGCCGCTTCGTATTCATCGGCTGTCAGTAGTTCGCGCAGTTCGTTGTGGTAGGGATGGGCTATTTTGAAGATTGCTGGAATACCGCCCCAGCCGGAGAATTGCTCCAATACAGCTTTTTCTTCCGGGGTGGCTTCGCGGCCTTCGGCTTCGATTTCTTTAATGAGCCGGATTGCGGCGAGATTGGCTTTGATCTTGCCAACCTCGCCTCTCGGAGCGAGGTCGTGTCCTCGTTCGATTACATGGTTTTTGTACGAGGTGTTTTTTGCGACTTCGCTTTCTCCACCTTTTTCAACGTGGCGATGATCTCCCGCATCATTTTTTCGCTGATGGGTATTTGTTCCGGCTCCTCCGGACAGTAACACGGTCGGAGGAGTTGATAGTAATACTCGTCCACTACTACCGGATCTTCGTCCCGTTCGAGTGCTGCCTGCCGCCACCGCATCGCCCGTGTTACGGTCTGGTCTATCGAATCGAGCAATTCCGCCGGATTCTCCCGATACTGTTGCAACAGGCTTCTCGGCTGATAAAATGCCAGTTCCCAAAGCGCCGTCTTTGCGGCTTCCGTCTCCATAAGCGGGATAGTCTTTCTCGCTACTGTTTTCCCGTCGTTCATCGTTTCGTGTATTTTGATTCTCTTGTAATATATGGTCGAGCGTCTTGGCCGCTGTTATGTTGTCAAGATAAGCATTTAATTCTTTTTTTGCAAGTTCGGCCAGCTCGCCGACGGTAATATCTGCCGGGGCATAACGATTGTGTCCATTGGGTAAAAAGGTTTGTTCTTTGTTTCGCAGTCGCCATAATATTGGCTCTCCGAAGCCCATAATATCTTTTATTTTCAAGTTATTAGAATACCCGTATCGGTTGTCGTAGCTTTGTGGTGCGACGGGTACACTGACATAAATGCCCAAATCCGTTTCGGGTGCCCAAAGTGTAAACGAGCCGTCGCCGCCGGCCGGTGCTATATTGGTCTGGGCATAGATGGTTTTACCCTTGCGATCCGTTTCGTGCTCCCAGCCCAATTCATCGGCGAAAGCACGGCTGAATCGCTCCAAATCCTTGCGGAAGTTCTTTTCGGGGCGTAGATTGCCAGTCTCGTTTGTGTCTTTCTCGACAGCCCCCGTCATGTCGTATATTCCTGCCAATCGGTATTGTGCTCCCGTTCCTGTCGGCTGGGATGTTTTCTCGGCCTTGTCGAGATCGGCCATGTCGAACGCCTCCACCTGCTCGTAGCTGTCCATTTGCGCGGCATATTCCTCCATGCCGGGCATTTGGCGGGCGGCGGTGTAAATAGGTTTCAGATAGGGGCGGATCACGTCGCCCAGATCGGCGATCATCCGGCGGGAGAAGTCGGCGAATCGACGCGCTCCGGCCTCAACATGGTAAGCGGCCATTTGTGCACCTATGGAGAGTATTTCGGGGTCGAAGCCGGCGTTGAGTTGTCCGAGTTTCTCGCGCATCCGTCGTTTCAGTTCCTCGTATTGCTCAGTCGTTACCAATTTGTTCTGCGCCCCGTATTCGGGAGCTGTGCCGGCCGATGAAGCGGAATCGTCGGCTGTTTCCGATTGTTGTTTTTCCGCTGTCTGTCGGGCGTGTACCTCCTCTAATTCCGCATAGATGCTGTGTTGGAGCGGAAATACGGGTTTTCCTTCTTCTTGTTCTGCTGCCTTATTGATTTCCACCACTAACCGGATAGCGGCGTCTGCACTTTGTTCAGCCAATTTACGGATATGGTCGATGAATCGTTCGCGGGCTTCGTCATTTTGAACGATACTTTGTTTTTTATATCCCAGTCCCTCACGGGCCCTTGCCGAATAAAAACGGTACATATTATATGCCTTCGGAGAGTATGAATCTACCGGAACCAATGCCGCTTTATCAAATAGCGGATGTTGGATGGCGGGCTGTTCTTCCGATGTCGGGCGGGTGGCGTCGGATGTTGGTGCTGTCCCCCGAAATGCCTCGGCGTCTTCCGGGGTGTCGAATAGAAAACTGCGAGTGAAGGAGCTGTAATATCCGTCGTGTTCTTTGGCCCTCTTTTTCAAACTTTGAAATGCATTTCGTTCGATCCGTTCTGCCAATTTGACAGAGTAAAGAGTAGCGCCGGTCTTGGAGTGGCGGGTTTGTTCCGTAGGGCTGAAAAGTCCGGTTTCGGCCGATGTGTCGGATGTCGCGGTTTTCGTTCGATGCTGACTTTCGGCAAGGGTTGCCAGCTCCGCATGGATGCTGTGGCGAGGCGTAAGGATCGGTTTGCCCGCATATTTTTGAGCCGCAGCGTTGGCTTCCGCAACCAACTTGATTGCGGCGCGAACGTCTTTCTTGGCCAGCCGCCGCACGTCGCGGATGAATCCGGCTTTGATAAGGTCATTGTTCAGCACGCTGAAAACCTTATCGGGAAACGACGCGACGGCATGATGCAGGTATCTGTCGTATTCTTGGGTAATTGCAGGCGGAAACGTATCCTCGGCCGATGTGCTGTTTTGCGGGATTTCCTTTTGCCGTTCTTCTCGGAGCGGTAAAGTCCCCTGCGCATGATAAGCCTCCACCGCCTCGGCAATAACTTTGCTTTTCGAGGCTTCGGTACGGGCGATACGTTCCTGCAAACGGCCTATTTCCGCTTGCAGGGGAGCTAAAATGTCGTTGAGATTACGGTCGGAGAAATCGCGCGGCACGTCGAACAGATCGCCGTCGGAAGGTTCGTGAGACGGCCCGAACAACGTTGTTTGGTTATCCTCTTCGTAAGCGGTTCCGATATTGCGTTTTTCGGCAGCATAGCGGGTGCGAAGCGTGTGCAGTTCGGCCCTGTATTGGTCGAGACGGGCTTCGATCTCGGCGGCGGTCTCGGCCGCTATTCGTCGTTCGTCGTCGGTGAGGGGGCCGGATATTGCGTCCAGTCCGCCTCCATGTCGAACTGCGGCCGACCCGCCGCCCTGTTGTCCGAGATACGCATCATCACCTGCTGGGGCGTTACGTTGTTCTCCATCGACAGTCTCGCTACGATCGTTGCCAGTCGCTCCAAACGCTGAGGTGTCAATCCCGTTTCCGTTTTCGGTTTCGTCGTCATAATTTGCTGGATTGGGAGGTGCTGTCTCTGTCGCTTCAAAGTTAGTGTTTTTTGAAGATTCGGACGCATCCTCAATGAATAAATTATCTATTTCTGCCCATTGATCCTGCGACGTCTGTCCGGCCCATTGTGCGAAGGCGTCGTCATATAATAATTCCGTGCGGACGCGCTCCTGTTCGGCTTCATACTCCTGCATCCGGGCGTAATCCTCTTCGTCCATATCGTCGTATGGATTCGGAGTGTCGTTGTGCAACCTTACGGCAGCGTTGTAAGCCTGTCGTGGCGAATGTATTCGGGAGAGTACTTCCAGCACGGCATCTTTGATCGTCTTGTCGTCCATGTCCCAATGTGCCTGCTCCGTATTCCCGCCGCCGTATTGGAAATAAAGCCGCTCGGCGTATTGTTCGGGAGTGATACCGTCCGAAGATAGGATGCTGAACCGCGAGCGGCGTTCGTTTTCATTGCCCGTAAATCCGAGTTCTCGGGCCAACCCCCGACGATTGCCGCTGTCTTTCCATGCGAACCTCAACCCGCTGGCGATGTCGCGCAGGATCACGTCCTCGATAGATACGAAATCACCTAACTCGGCCGCAGATTGGGTGTAGGGTGTCGTTCGCTCTTTGCGGATTCGGGGTATTTCTGTGCGGGCGGGTGCCGCCGGGGGCGGCACGGCCGGGACCGGTGTCGGGTGCTCTTCAACGGGAACCGTTGCCGTGGCGTGCTGCTGTAAAAACTGCAAGGCGTCCGAATACATTTGCCGTTGTCCGGCATCGGCCGCTCCGTCGAGCATACGTTGTATGATTCGTTGTGCATCCTGCTCTCCTGCGGCTGCCCGAATCGCCTCGGCGAGTTGCCGGGCGATCGGTTCATTGTTCGTCGTGTCGGTATCCGTGGCTTCATTGTGCTGCGCAGGTGCGATGGCGGTGGTCGTTTCGGTCGGTGGTGGTGCCTCGGATTTCGGGGTGAGCGCATGGGCCGGTGTAAGGACGAATTGTCCGGTATCCAACTGTACGACGTAACTGCCGCCTTGCTTCCCTGTGATGCGCCCTTGTACCCCGTCTGCGGTAATTACTTCGTCGCCGTTGGCGTATTGTACGGCTTCGGGGGTAACGATTCGTGCGACTTCCTCTGGGGCAATGCCCGCTTCGGTGCCGGTTTCCATGTCGTATTGTTCCTGCTTGGCCCGATTCTCAGCTTCGGCCTGCTGTTCGATGATTTGAGCCTGCCGTGCTGAAAATTCCGCCAGCGGCGTTCGTTCGATATGTTCGAGTTCCGTCCGGTCGATCTGTCCGGGCTGGCCGGTTTCGGGGTCGAGGACGAATAAGGTTCCGTCCGTAGCCGCTTCGTCGGTGTCGCCCGAAAGTACGACATAGGTTTTCCCGTCCGCACGTCGGGCCGTTATGATTTCTTCGGTCGCCGTTTTGCCGTCAAGTCCTTTGTAGGCCCACCGCTCGGCGGTTTGTACGGCGGTATGGAGCGCTTCGCCCTCGGCATCGCCCGTCTCCATGCCGTCGAGAATCTGTCGTTGGAGTCGGAAGCGGGCATAGTCGGCGGCATGTGCGGCGTCCATTTTCCCGATATTGGCCGCCTGCCAGTCGATCGCGGCCATCGCCTGCGCCTGCTGGCTCATCGTCGGCTTGTGCATCGCTTCGAAAACCTGTTTGCGCAGTTCTTCATTTTCGATTTTGGCGAGCGCTTTTTTCTCCTCGGTTTGCAGGACGTGTGTTTTGTGGACGTATGCTGCGACGTTCGGCAGTTCCAACGCAGAGAACCCCGCTCCCATGAGCGACGTGGTGAGAAACGTCGTCCAAAGGTTTTCACCCGAAAGATTCTCCCGCCATTGTTCGTGCTCTCCGGTCAGAAGGGGCGACAGGATGCCTCCGGCGACCTCTTCCAACCATTCATCGACCGGGCCGTTCCATAGAGTTCGATTACGGAAGTCGGTAAGATACCTGCTCCGAGAATATCCCGGCAATAGCTTGTCGAACGACAGTTTTACGCCCATACGCCGGCCGAGCTGCTCGACTGGCCATTTCAGTACTTTCTGTACGCCTTTGCCGAGTTCTCCGCCGATATGCTCGGTAAACACGTCTGTAAACGAATCGGCGGCCGCCTTATACATGAGTTCGTACTTCGGCACGGGATGTTCTGTAACCGTCCCGTTTTCTGCCACTGTGTATTGTTGTTGCGCCCGCTGGTGGTAGTTGGTGTAGGTTCCGGCCTGTAAAGGCGTCATAGCGGCTGCGCTGACGGTATATTCACCCAATTTACGCAGGCCCCGCCCTACAAGGTTTTTCGCTTCTTTTTTGATAAGGGCACGTCCGACGGTTTTTGCGGCTCCGCTGCCCAAACCGCTCGTTGTGGCAAAGCCGGCCATGTAGGGCAGCGATGCCGCGACGCCGCTGCCGACTTTCGCGCCGGTGGTGGGGCCGCCTCGCCGGGCGATATACTCGTTTATTAACCCTGATGTGCGGAACAATTCGACTATATCTTTTTCGGTCGGGGTCAGCCGTTCGCTTCGGGCCGCTTTTTTCAGCGCCCGTGTCGTTACGATGTTTTCGGCCAGCTCGCGGGTTCCGAGCGAGGCAAAGTCCGCCAACGTCTGCCAGTCGAAAATTTCACGTGTAAGTCCCGATGTGCCGTCTCCGGCCTGTTTGTCCTTTTCTGTTTTCTGATTGAGGATTTTCAAGGCCCGCTCTGCGGCCTGCATGAGCTGCGTATCTTCACCGCCGAGAGCCGACGGGCTGCGTAGCATTTGCGATTTTGCATAAGAAGCCCATGCCTGTTGCCACAAGGACGCATTGTCCGTACCCTTATCCATGCGTGCCAACGTCTCCTGTCGTCGGGCGTCGGCTCGTTGGCGGGCACGGTCGTAGATCGCTTCGATATGTTCCGTGAGGCCCTCTTTGATTTGCCGCTCGTAATCCTCTTCGGACATGTTCGGAGCCGGTTTTGGAAGTGCATACGATGCAGATATATCGGGTGCTTCGCCCGATTCGGATTCGGCGGTCAGAGCGGATGGTACCGAGGCGTCGGCTCCACGTCTGCGGGTCTTTTGTAGGCCGGATATGGCGTTGAGCTGCCGAAGCTGTTCGGGGGTGAGTTCGGGAAGTGAGTTATTCATAATTCAGATAGTAATCCATGATCTGTTGGTCGGAGAAACCGGCTTCGCGCATCTGTTCGGCCTGTCCTGTTTCAAGCAGATTCAGTGTTTCGGGGGAGTATGGCCCGGTAATATAGCGTTTCGGCTGCCGGAACAGCAGCCCTATATCGGCGGGTGGTTTCGAGGGCTCCTGTTCGCCCGTGAGTTTCAGATAAACTGTGCGTAAAAGCTGTGCTTTCTGTGCCGGTTTGAGCTTGCCATACGAGAACTGCGGGACTTTTTCGCCTGTGTAGGCCGGTTTCTTGGTCGGGCTTCCATCTTCGGGAATGATGCCCATATCACGGCCTTTCTCGTAAAGCAGACTTTCCTGTGCCGGCGAGAGGCTTACGACGGTCTTTTCGTCGCGGTCGAGAAACTGGACGACGGCTTTGTCGGCGGCTGCGGCTGCGCGTGCGCTGGCGGTTGAAGCCGACGCTGCGGCTCGCGTGCGGGCCACTTTGAGGTTATTTTCACCCCGTATTTTTTCGATTTCTTTCTTGTCCCGGAGATCCTCGGCCCGTTTTTGTTTCTCTTGCTGGGCTTTCCACATATATCCCAGCAAGGCGTCGTATTGTTTCTGCGCGAGGTTATAGGCTTGGCCGGCGGCCGAGGCTTCCATGTTCGCGGCCTGCTGCTCGCCTTCCTGTTGTCCCATGAGGGCACGGAGTTTCAGTTGTCGGTATTCGCGGTTTTGGCTGTCGTATAATTTTTCCCACTCATTGATCCGGTCGAGCATTCGCAGCGGAGCATCGGTACCGGTTTTCGGCACATAACCTTCCGTTGCCATACCGACGATTCCCGTACCGAGGGCCGTAAGCATATTGCTCCATGCCGCGATCTTTGCGGCTGTTTCGGCGCGTTTGATGCGTGCGGGATCGGCTTCCGGCTTCATCGTCTCGATGTAGGCGAGAATCGGATTTTGGCCGCTGCGGTATAGTTCTGCGGCCCGTTGCTGTTTTTGCTCCCATACGGCTTTCTGTTCCTCGGCACGCTGCTGCCGCCGTTGCAGTTCATCCGCAAAGGAGAAAATGGCTTTTGTCGGTTGCTCTTGCGGTTCCATATCGCTAATTGTTGCCCGTGATTCCGGCAAGTCCCGATTTGCCGAACCCTCCTAAGCCATAGAGCATGGCGAGTTGCCCGAACGCATCGCCTACGCCGCTGACCATGTTTTGCATACCGCTGATTTTGCCCGATTCGGCTTCGTAGCGGGCATTGTCGAGGTTGTCGAGGCGGGCTTGATATTGTTGTTGTATCTGGTCTTTGTGCTGTTCGCCCAATCCGGCGATTTGGGCGACGACCTGCGAATAGTTCTTGTTGAGCTTGCCGGCAGCGGCGACTTTCGCTTCATCCGTCGCTCCGCTCTTGATGGCGTTTGTATTGAGCGCTTTGAGTTCATCCTCGTTATAGTCCCGAATACGTTTGAGCATCGCCCGCGAATCGGCACGGTCGAGGTACGGTTGGTTCATTTCCGATTGATACCATTCGTCGAGCCGTCGCCGACGGTCTTCGAGTATTTGGTCGGCCTTCTTGCGGCGTTTATTGGCCGAAACGCCGCCTGCGATGGAGGAGAGAGCCGAAATTCCGGCTCCTATGGCTAATGCAACGGGAAACATGATTGTCTAATCTTTATCACTTTGTAAAATTAGCGGCCGCAGGTGAGAAAATATCCTTATTTTTGATCGGAATATATCAATAAATCAGATACTTAATGTCTCGAAAGACCCTTCAAGACGACGAAAAGAATGCAGTCTGCGTGAGATACGCGCAGACGGGAAGTCTGCGGGCCGTAGCCTCCGAATACGGCATCAGTCCCATGCGTGTAAAGCGTTTGTGGGAGGCGTTGGGCGAGCAGCAGCAACAAGTGCTGCGGGCATCGGTCGAGGATTTGAGGCAGGAGGTCGAGACAACGATCGTCCGCAGCGAGCTGACAGGCGACTATCTTGAACGGGTAATTAAGGCGCGGGATGCGGCTATTGCCGAATTATGGGCGCGTCTGTCGGACGCGAAGCTGCGCAGGGCCATGTCCGATAAAAATCTGATCGCAGCCTGCAAAACGTTGTATGATATGAGTAGCGGGGCCGAAAAGCGACAGTCCGAACCGAACGACTTGTTCATGGTATTGAACCAGCGTATTCACAACGAAATCAATCACAACTATTACATACAAGAGCATGGAACGACAGAGGCAGACGGTTCCGATAGCGGGAATTAACCGTGCGGAAAATGATTTGACGGTGCAGGACGGCTGTTGCGAAACCCTGCACAACCTGCGATATGACGCGGGGGCATGGCGGAATGTCGAGACTTTCCGGCCGGTGGCGGAAATAACCGATTTCGGAGGTTTTACGTTGTTGTATAAGCATCCCGCGACGGCCGATGACCTCTATATCGCCTCGGACGAAAGCGGCACGATTCACGAGGTGTGCGTGTCGGGCGGGCGGCTGTCCTCGACACAGGTGATTATGCGCGGGGTGTCGGAGCTGCGGCAGACTTTTTCGTTCGGGAATGTCTTGGTGTTTATTACCGACGGTCGGGAGCTATATTACGTCCTTTACGGTAATGAATATGTCGCTTTCGATATGCCGGAACCGCCGGATATAAGCGAATCGAAAGAAAATAGATCGCGCTTCAAGACCGATTTTTATGCAGCGATACATCATGATTTCGGGAGTGTCACGTATGATTACGTCGCCGGTGACGACTTGGCACGCATGGATAATATCGCTCCGGACGGCGGGTATTTCTTTACACGCATCACTGATAAGAAAAACAAAACATTGCTGCTTCCTGCCGTGGATGGCGAATACTGGCTCGGAGCCATAGCCGTAATGGTCGCCTATCGCATGATGGATGGTGCTACGGTGGCGAACTCGGAACTGATGATCTTCGCCTCGGACGGCGGAGAGAGCGAGGACGGTCAGTACGTCGATTATGTGGCGGACGGAATGCCGTCGAAAGTCCCGGAAAGTATCAGATACGGGGTTTTCATCGGGACGAAATACAAGCACACGACCTGCACCAATAATTTTTATATCCAGCCTCAAATCGTTATCAATATTCCGGAAGGGATAGATACGCGCATCATCGAGAGCGTGGCTATCTATTCCACTCGGATTATTCCTGTGTACGATTTCGAACAGACATGGAACGGCAAATGGAGCCTGTCGGATCGGGGGAGCGGAGATGACAACAGTTACATGTGGGCTGCGGATTTCAGAAAACTGTTTACAAAGGACGTGGACTTGTTGCAGGAACCTCTGTATCGGATTAAAGAGATTGAAGTGCGCGATTTTGTCAAGAACAGCCATAAAGAGGCACTCACCTATACGCTTCTGAAAAATGCGGAGAGCCAGCCGGTTTTCGAGCCTACGCAATCGCTCCACACGCAGGTTGCAGGGTGTTACTACGAATATAACGGGCGGTTGCACAAGGGAAATATCCGTACCCGCCTTTTTGCCGGTTATTCCCGCTTTTGTTTGGGTGAGACGGAAGAGGGGATAACGACGAAGTTGATTTGCCGGTTGGATATAGACAATACCAGCAAGCAAGTGTGTCGTTCTGTACCAGCGTTCCGGCCGACGAAAATCCGCAGGGTCGCATCATACCCCGATTATCGGGCCGTCCAGTTTGCCGTTATGGTCGATGACCCCGGCTCTTATGGCGGAAAATGTCTGCTGAATGTCAAGCTCGATGCCTGCGAGGGTAATAATTATGCTTATGCCGTCGGCACTCCATCCGGCAATGCAAAATACCCGTGTATTAAAATGTCCGAATCCCCCGTAGAGTATGAACAGACGAACGACGACGATACTTATATCGAGACGAACCGCGTACAAGTATCTGCGACGAACAACCTGTTTTCCCTGCCTTTTGCCAATTCGTACCGTTTCGGAGTAAGCGAGGAGCGGATCATCGCCATTGCGACGGTGGTGGATGAGCTTTCCGCAACCCGTTTCGGCGCTTTCCCGCTCTACGTCTTTACGGATCGGGGCGTGTGGTCGCTGGAAAGCGGAACAGGCGAGGTGCTCTATTCCAATATTCTGCCTGTCAATCACGACCAGATTATCAATCCGAACACCTGCACGGCGTTGGAAACGGTGTTTTATATCACCTCACGGGGCGTACATAACCTCCGAGGACGTTCCTCGCAGCTTATTTCCCGGCAGATCGAGCGATACACCGGAGAGCTGACCGAATATTTGAAAACGGCGCAGATCTGCTTTCAGTTCAAATACGGGGATTTGATCGTCTATAACCCCGAATATCCGTATGCCTATGTTTATTCGCTGGCCTCCGGCTTCTGGTCGTCGCGCGATATGACCGGACGGATACTTAATAACGGGCAGATCATTATGCGCGGCGCGATCGCCTTACTTGGCGACGAAACGATGTCCTGTTCCGTCGATTGCCGCATCGTAACGCGCCCCTTGAAATTCGGAACGACCGATTTCAAACGCCTCGAAACAGCCGTAGTGCGCATCATGTCGCAGGACTGTTTCGTGCATGTGATCGCCGAAGGGTCGAACGACTGCCGTACATGGATAACCTTGCGCGACGTTTGGTGTCGTGTCGGCGATATGGACGCACGCTTTCGGCGTACTTCTACGTCGTTCAAATTCCTGCGGTTCAAACTGCATCTGACGGCCAACGAGCGGTTGTCGATGACCGGTGTGGATGTCGAGTGGTATCCTCGCTTTACGAAACGGTTGCGGTAGGGGCGTTACATTCCGTTACAAAACGTGACGAATCGCACTGCGCCCGATCGGAAATTATTTGTCAAAATTTTCGTTTGTGTCTGAAAAAATGTTTTTTTGTGTAAAATCTTAGAGTATGGACGAAAAATTCGCGGCGCTGAAAAAGTATAATTTCTGGGATGGCAATATTCCGGCTTTGGGATATTTGCGAAAGCATTATACGGATAAGATTGCCGATTATGTCGGCAATAAGCTACTGACGGCATTTTTTAGAGTCTAAAATGCCGACAAGGTTGTATGGTTGCAACCTTTTTTACTGCATTAACTCAACAACATCTTCCGGTAACATTATATCACCATTATCCTCCTTCGGAGTATTTTTAAGAAACGACATCGGAACGATGGTGTAGTTCTTGGCAAATGGCAATAGATTAGCTTTGCGAAGAAGTTCGGCTGTCAGTTGTTTACTATTCTCTTGGGTTGTCCATTTGCATTCGCCAACCAACAGATATTTTTTATCGAGCGATTCTGCCATCACATCAAATTCGACTTGTTCCGGCTTCTTGTCCTCATTGAGAACAGAACCCCACCAGCGTTTTGCCTTGCCATAAATCACTCCATTGACAATATTTCCTGTAACCGCATCCCGGCACAGTTTTTCCCATTGCATACTCACATACTCTGAGAAATGGGCGTTCAAAGCCTGTTCTATTGGCAAACGACGATCAAGTTCGATGAACGAACGATTAGGAACAACAAACTGATAGTAGAATGCCATAAACGGATCGGCTATCTTATAGAGGCTCTTTTTTGCATTCTTTTCATCAACCCCGAACGGAACATCTTTTTCCAAGAATCCGAGATCGACGAGTTTCTTCAATGGACGCGACAGATTGGTTGCAGGTTCGTTGCATCGTGCGGCAATCTCGGAAAGCCGGTTTGCACCGGTACCGATATAAGACATTATCGTCGAAGTCTTGACAATATCCTTCACATCATCCTGAAAGAGTTTTACCGGCTCCTCGTAAAGTGTTCCATTCACAGAAAGGATATTGTGCCATAAGGCATCAGCAAGTGAACTTCTGTTTTCCCTCAGTTCCCAATAACGCGGTACACCGCCCCATACTGCATACTCTTCAATGGCATTCATCGCATCAAGACTCAAAGCCTCCTGAATATACGGTAAACGTATTGGCGTAAGTCTCATTATCTCATCAGCACGACCATAGAGAGGCGCAGTAGAATCAAGGAACAGTCCATACATCATATTTTGTGATGAACCGCAAAGCACCAGGTTATACTTCAACTGCTTCTCATCAACAAGTTTCTGCAATACAGACGGCAGTTCCGGAGATTGTTCCACAAGATACGGAAACTCATCCAAGCATAGAGAGAAACGTTTGTTTGTCCGATAATTGACCGCACGAAACATGGATTCCCAATCCGGATATGTCAGTTTGTCGAAATCCGGGAATACTTGTGCTATCACTTTGGCGAGCAATGTCCTCTGATGCTGTCCTTCTGAACGGTCTGCAAGGAAGTAAATATCATTGTCCGACAACACCCTTTTGATAAGCGTTGATTTACCCAATCGTCTGCGACCGTACACTACGACTAACGAGGACTCCTCTCTCGCAAGAGCATCTTTCAGTCGTGCAGCTTCATCTATTCTATCAACAAATTTCATACGCCTTATTTATTATGCAATGCAAACATAATGATTTTGCGGCATAATGCAAATTTTCAAGACTTGTTTTTTATCTTCGCAGAACTATTTATGTATAGGAGAACATACGCTCTGTCCCTTTTTCAAGGCGCGTTTCTTTGGCTTCAAACTATTGATATGGATGCGTTTGATAATAATGTCGTAGAATCTTACAAAATGTCGAAATCTATTTTTTGTTGCAACCTCAGCGTGGAGAAATATTGGTCGGCCGGAAGATTCGATACCCACCAATCGAAAATCTCGTCGGTCGTGGCGTGGAAACGTTCCATGTAGCCGTTCGTGTCGATCAGATATTGAATACTGCGTTTTATGGCCCGTTCTACGCCGGGATAACGGCGGCGGTCTCTTGCTTTGTTTTTAACCGACGACATCGGACAGAAGATACAGCCGATACGTTGGTATCCCTCGTCGTATAACCGGCAATAGGGTAAGTTATTACCCCGAATGAAATTCCATACATCGGAATCCTGCCAGCGGTAAATTGGCGAGAGCATGATTTTATCTTTGCCTCCCACACACGCGAAATCCCGCTCTTTATTGCGGTTGAATTGGTCGAAGCTGCCGGAAAAGCGATGATTGCCGATTTGCACCTCGTTCCGCGCTGCTCGGCGTGGACTTTCAGCGGCTCGGATACCCAGCAGAGTTACGGTTCCGCCTCCGGCCTGTTCTTTCAAATAGGCGCAACAATAGCGCTTGGTGCGTATCGGCAGCATTTTTTTCTTCTCGATCAACTTGTAAATGTTGATTTCGGGACGATGTAATACGACATCGGGATATTGTGAGCGGACGAAACGCATCAGTTCCGGCGGGTCGATGGTCGTAATTTGCATGTGGGCCTTGAATTTCACTCCGGCCATCTTTGCGAGATGATATAATGCCACGCTGTCTTTCCCTCCCGAAAAAGCCAAGTGATACCCATCCGGCGACATACGCAGGGCCAACGTTTCTGCACGTCGTAGGAGTGCTATCGAGTAAGCGATTTTATGTTCGAGTGCTCCCATGTGCTCGTGGGGTTAAAACACCCTGCCGCGCATAGCAGGGCCACGGCATCAGCCGTTCTTTTCTACAAGTTTTTTGAAATGAGGATAAGGCCGGAACTGCGGTACTCGTTTAGCCGGAATCGACAACTGTTCGCCTTTGGTAATGTTCCGTCCGACTTTCGCCCGGCGTAGCCGGCTCTGGAAAACTCCGAACCCTCGTAAATAAACGCTATCGCCGGCAGCGACGTTTCTCTTAACGAGTTTCATCAAATCTTCCACGACAGACAGAACTTCCTGTGCGCTCATGCCTCGCTTCTCCGCGATCTGATCTACTAATTCTTTTTTCGTCATAGGTTTGTAAATAAATTGATTACGGCACTATTGCCTTATTTTATGTGCTGTTTGTGTCTTAAAACGACATCCATTCGGGCAAAAGAATTGAAGGTGGCGATCGCGCTGGTGTGGGTGGCCAGTACATCCCGACGGTTGGCGATGCTCTCCATAAGCCGTTCTATGTCGTGCCAATCCGATATTCTCTCCGTAATGCTCCGGCAATTCGCTAATGTCAGAGGACGTTCGAACTCGAACATGATGGGATAATTGCATCGTGTCCATAAAAACATTTTTTCATGTCGGGCCAATTCATTCCATCGGTGGCCGAATGAGGCAAGAGCGAGCCGGTCGTTTTCCGGCATGGTTTCCCCCCGCACCCCCTTCCCTTTCTTCAATACCGTGTGTATGTGTATCTGTTTTGCCATTATTCTCTTTATTCTTCTTTTCTTTCTTATCGGAAGGAATAGCCGTTTCTTCGGCAGATTGCGGTATATCTTCCGAATCATTCTGCATAAACCGGCATTTCTGCGTATTTTTTCGGATTTTCACGGAGGAATCGGCGATTCTTTCGGAATCATCGTCTATTGTTGCCGAATTATCGCCTATTTCTTCCGAAGAAATAAGCGAGTATTCAGCATCTATTCCGGCTTTACGCCGCAGAACCGCCATAATATCGAGATAACGGGCTTGAATTCCCCGTGAGGTCAGTAATTCACGGTGTTCGTAGAGCTGACGGTCGAACAATCCCAGTTCGATACAATCGCGGAAAATGTTGGAGGTACGGTCATCGTCCAATAGGCAGGTGTCAGCAATGTCAGCGATCAGGTCTTTGTCGGCAACGATATAATACCCTTTATCCCGATAAATTTCACAAAGCAAGGCGAGGTAAACGGCCAGTCCGTCGTTTTGCCAACGACGCATCAGCCGTTTTAATTTCCGGTCTTGGAATAGGTCGCAGTCCAACCGGAAATACATAAGTCCTCTTTTTACATTTCGCCCGGCCATCGGATTTCAGTTAGCGTAACTTTCCCAATTCAACAAGGCGTTTTACCGTGTCCAGCTCGATACGAGAATAGGTTACTTTGGAATTTCCCGTTCCCGGCTTGACCCGATGCACCCAGCCGCGATTGAGCCATGTACGCACGCAACTTTCACCGTAAATCCGATACGCTTCGCGTTGGGAAATTTCATCCTTAATCAATCCCAGTCGATTTAAGGCTATCGAGGCTCCGAGTGCGGCACTTTCCATGATTAGGGTCTTTTGTTCGTGTAAATCGTCCATAACGTCATAAGTATTCCTCAACTATTTTTGGATGCCGATGCTATCGAATAATCGTCGGATCTCGGTTCGGGAGAGTTTTGATCCGTTGGGTGCCGAGGTACAGAGAATGTAAAAATGCTTGTCTTTGGAACGGGTGCGGAATGTCAGGCCCCGTCGTTCCATGCGTGGAATAGCGTGGCGGGCATTGGTCAAAGCCTGGCCTTCCAGCGGAAATTTCCGAATTTCCCGAACGCTGAAACTACTCAAAATTTCACTCCATGTTCGGGGTAATTGTTCCGTTTTAATCGAATGTGTCTTACCGTTGTAGTCCATTTGTTATATCTCTTTTCAAGTGAGTGAAATATGTAAAAATCACACGTTTACGGTGAATACAAGTTACAAAATGAGCCGTGAATAGGAAAGGGATTTTTACAACTTGGACGTATCTGATAGACTGACAAATAAATAAAATGCGCCCTCCCGCATATTTGCCGGAGGGCGCAGAAATCAATAATTATATATTTTTACGATGCGACAGGGGCTTGTACGGACTTTTCCGGTGCTGTTTCATTTGAAATATATTTTGAATTAGTCAGCGAAACTTCGGTTTGATTGCTTTTTACAAAATCAATAACCGCACGATTGGCTTTATCGACGATGTTCCAATCTTCGGTGATATAAATGTGTGCCAATTTCTTTTCTTCTCGTGGAGAATGTCCGAGGGCGAAATCGACAATATCATCGCGGATGCCGCAATGATTCCATGCAATAGATGCCCATGTACGCCGGAAAGTATAGGTTTCCAAATCCGGAAAATTGATTACTTTTCCTACCCGTTTCAGTCCTTTGTTCACCTGTGCGTTGAATATATCGCTGTTTGCATATTTACGATGAAATTCAAACAGGCGTACTCCCGTAGGATCGCGGTATTTTTCAATTAACGCCAATGCCTCCGGCTCGATTCGAATGTCGATTTTCGCTTTATCCTGTCGCCGATTTTTTGTTTTGGTACGGTTATAAATTAAGCGTCCATTTTGGATGCCGGTACAGTTATATAAATCAACCGTGTTTATTCCGATCAAGAAGAATGATAGCAAGCCGATGTCTCTACCTAAATTTCTAATGTTATAATCGCCTCGGCGCTGGAATGTATCGTCGTCTGGAACATTGAAAACGGCTCGTAATTGCTCTAATGTCATCGGCTTTTTTTCAGTCCGAGGAATCGGGGGAACTTTGGTTCGAGAGAATGGGGAGAGAGGAATGCGGATAACACCGATGTCTTCATCGTTATACTCGGCTTTGGCTACATTGTGCAATGCTTTCAATGTGGCACAATACAACGACGGACTGCGTCGGCCTTTTTTATGGCCTGCGCGGGGCTTTTCGTTTTCGAGGAAAGTGATAAACTGTTTTACGACTCTGGATGTTATTTCGTTAATATCAATTTTATTCCGCCGAAGAAATCGCACAAATGCGTTAAGTGCACATTGATACATGTCCGCATTGCCTTTATGGTCGTTATCTCGTAATTGTTGAATATGCCGCCTCCCAAAAGCGATAAAATCCAATTTGAAATTTTCATCCTCTTTATAATTCTTGATAAGTTCTACGATCTGATCTACATTCATCGTCTCGATTTTGTCTGCGCACTTATTGCAGATTTTCCGGTATTCGTCGATAATAGGCATCGTATCTCGGACATAGGAGGTGCCGCGCTTGAAATCGAATTTTTCGTTTACCTCGGAAGAGCTCGCGTAATAGCAGGTCGGAATATACCGGGATTGTTTGTTGTGGGTGATCCGAATCTTTACTCTGAAAACTCCGTCCGCTTTTTTGTAGCGGGGATGGATAACGGTCTTAAAAGTCGGCATACGGCTAAAAATTTTGGAAAACTATTAGAAAACTTTTTACTTCAAATGTACCTTTCAAATGCTGAAAATGCAATAAAAAAACGGTGTCTGAACGTAAGTCAGACACCGCTAATTAGTTAAAATTCAGTGCAAATGAATTATTTATGTAAATTTTGCCGTTTCCGTTTTTGCGCCGTTTAGCAAACTGGTGGTTTCAGCCACTCACCCAACTCTCCAAACCCTCTTTTTTCTCAAAGAGTGGTGCAAATATAGGACAATTTTGCGGACTTCCAAAATAAAACAACCCAAAAATCATGCAGGTTCCCGCTTTCGACTATCTACGGCCGGGTATTCCACGCCGACGAAGTCTGATAAAGGCTGATCGCCCGGTCGAGCAGTTCCTGCGAGGGGATGCCTTCCTCCAGCACGAGGTTGTAGCGGTCTTCCTCCGTGGGTGAAATCCGGTACTGTTCCGCCCGGTTGACGGGTGAAAGTACGGTGAATACGTCGCCTTCGAGATAACCCAGGTCCTGATAGGTGGCGACGAAGGCCCGTTCCCGGAAATCGTCGGACAATGCGTCCTGACCGAAGAAATGGGAGTCGTAATCCATCCCCAGCAGCGAGAAGAGCGTCGGCATCAGGTCGATTTGGGACACCACCTTGTCCACCTGCCGGGGCGCGATGAGTCCCGGAGCGAATATCAGGGCGGGAATGTGGTATTTCTCGAGCGGGATTTCGGTTTTGCCGGCACTCGAGGCGCAATGATCGGCCGTGACGACGAAAACCGTGTTGGCGAACCAGGGTTGGCGGCTGGCCTCTTCGAAGAAGCGTCCCAGTGCGTAGTCGGTGTACATGACGCCTCCGGAGCGCAGTTTCGCATCGTTCGGAATCGGAATCCGGCCTGCCGGGTAGGTGTAGGGCCGGTGGTTGCTGACCGTCATGACGTGGGCGAAGAAGGGCACTGCGGTCGTATCGGCCCGCTCGCCGAGCGAGCGGATCACTTTGTCGTAGGCGTCTTCGTCGCAAACGCCCCAGATGTTAGCGAAGGTGACCTCTTCGGGCTTGTAGTCGTTTTGGTCGATGATCCGGTAGCCGTTGCCGCCGAAGAAGGTTTCCATGTTGTCGAAGTAGCTGTTTCCGCCGTAGAAGTAGTAGGCATCGTAACCCTTCTCCCGGAGTACGGCCGCCGTGGAGTGCATGTTGTCGTTGCGGGGACGCTTGATGATGCTCTGTCCGGGGCAGGGCGGCAGCGAGAGGGTAACGGCTTCGAGTCCCCGCACCGTGCGGTTGCCTGTGGCGAAACACTGTTCGAAAGCGATCCCCATTTTGTAGAGAGAGTCCAGGTGGGGCGTGATCGCGTCCGGATAGCCGAAATGCTGCATGAACGAGGCGCTCATGCTCTCGATGGTGATCAGCACGATGTTGCGGCGCAGCGTATCCGGGTTGCCGGGAATGTGGCGCAGGTTGTCGCCGGTACTCCCGTAGATCGCGTGTACGTTGGCTTCGGCCTCTTTCTGCGGTAGGGTCAGGTAGAACTGCGGATAGCTGAGTTCGTTCTTCATAAATGCGTCGTAGAACTTGTAGGCTCCGGTGGCTTGCAGCTCGTTGGCATAGGTGTTGGCGCTTTGCTGGAATCGGGTGTTGAACTGCAGGAGCAGGCAGCAGCCCAGGGTGAGCAGCAGGTAGGCGGGCGATACGGCCGCTTTCCATTGCCAGGTGCCGAACTCTCCGGCACGGCGGATCTCCCGTCTGAACAGCAGCCAGGTGCATCCTACGGTCAGCAGCAGCACGCCGGCGAAGAGCGGAACGACCGGATAGGACTCCATGATGTTGCCGACCACTTCGTTGGTATAGACCAGGTAATCGACGGCGATGAAGTTGTACCGTACGCCGAATTCGCTCCAGAAAAACCATTCGGAAACGGCGTTCAGGATAATGCCGCCCGTGTAAAGTCCCGTCAAGACGGCGAGCCAGGTGCGGCTCCATCCCGGACGTATTTGGGGAAGGAACAGTCTGAGTCCGAAACTCACGGCCCAGAAGCCGAAGAGGATCGAGGCGATCAGGGGTACCACGCTGCCGTATTCGTCGAAGATCGTATTGAAGAACGTGACGTAAATCCATGCGACCGAAAGGATGCCGAAGAGGATGTAGCCCAGCGGCCGGGCGTATTTGCCCGGGGCGATGCTCAGGGCGAAAAGCCACAGCACGGCGAATCCGATCGTAAGGGCGCACCAGTCGTTTACGGCGCCCAACAGGAAGATTTTCAGCCATTGGCCGAAAGTGAACGAGATGTCGGAGGTCTGTTCGTTGAACAGCAGAACGATACGCAGCAGCGTGCCGACGGCTACTTGCAGCAGAACGAGTTTGAGGTAGATTCTCGAGATGAGTTTGATGCCGGATTGCATGGAGTTTGCTTGTTAAATCGGCACAAATATATATATTTTAACCGCTTTTGATGCGCGGGGGCTTTCTGCGGGGCTAAAAAAACGGCCGGGCGGGAAGGATTTGCATTTTTTTTGTAATTTTGCATAATTATTTCGCATACAATGGCAGAGAAAGATAAAGAACTTATAGAAAATATCGAGAAGCAGGAGTACAAGTACGGTTTCACTTCGGATATCGAAACCGAAACCATTCCGCGCGGCCTCAATGAGGAGGTGGTGCGCCTGATCTCGACCAAGAAGGGCGAGCCGGAGTGGATGACCGAGCGCCGCCTGAAGGCTTACCGTCACTGGCTGAATATGGTGCCTCCCACGTGGGCGCATCTGACGATCCCTCCGATCGACTTCCAGGACGTCATCTATTATGCGGCGCCGAAGCCCTCCAAGAAACTCGCGTCGATGGACGAAGTCGATCCCGAACTCAAACGCACGTTCGACAAGCTGGGTATTCCACTCGAGGAACAGATGGCGCTGGCGGGTGTCGCCGTCGATGCCGTGATGGACTCCGTATCGGTCAAAACGACCTTCAAGGAGACGCTGGCCGAAAAGGGAATCATCTTCTGTTCGATGTCCGAGGCGATTCGGGACTATCCCGAGTTGATTCAGAAATATCTGGGAAGCGTGGTCCCCTATACCGATAATTTTTATGCGGCGCTCAACGCGGCGGTCTTTTCCGACGGTTCGTTTTGTTACATTCCCAAAGGCGTGCGTTGCCCGATGGAGCTTTCGACCTATTTCCGCATCAATGCGGCGGGTACGGGGCAGTTCGAGCGGACGCTGATCGTGGCCGACGAAGGAGCTTATGTCAGCTATCTGGAGGGGTGTACGGCGCCCCGCCGGGACGAGAACCAGTTGCATGCCGCCGTGGTCGAAATCGTCGTCGAGAAGGATGCCGAGGTGAAGTATTCCACCGTCCAGAACTGGTATCCGGGCGACAAGGAGGGCAAGGGAGGCGTCTATAATTTCGTGACCAAACGCGGAATTTGCCGCGAAAACGCCCGGCTGTCGTGGACGCAGGTCGAAACCGGTTCGGCTATTACGTGGAAATACCCGAGCTGTATTCTGGCGGGCGACAATTCGGTCGGAGAGTTCTATTCGGTGGCGATGACCAACCATTTCCAGCAGGCCGATACCGGTACCAAGATGATCCACGTGGGGCGTAACACCCGCAGCCGCATCGTATCGAAGGGTATTTCGGCCGGTCGCAGCGAGAACTCCTACCGGGGGCTGGTGCGCGTGGCGAAAGCGGCGGAGAACGCCCGCAACTATTCGCAGTGCGATTCGCTGTTGATCGGCGACAAGTGCGGGGCACATACTTTTCCGGTGATCGAAAGCGGCAATCCGACGGCAGTGGTCGAGCACGAGGCTACGACCTCGAAAATCTCCGAGGAACAGCTTTTTTATTGCAACCAGCGGGGGCTTACGACCGAGGATGCCGTGGGGCTGATCGTCAATGGTTACGCCAGGGAGGTGCTCAATAAACTGCCGATGGAGTTCGCCGTCGAAGCCCAGAAGTTGCTGGCCATCAGTCTGGAAGGTTCGGTAGGGTAGTTTGTCGGAAGAATTTCCGCCGGTTTCCGGGTAGAAACGGAGTCGGCGGTGCGTTTATGAATGTAAAAAAAGTAAAATAGATATGCTTTCAGTCAAGAATTTACGGGCGCAAGTCGCCGGAAAAGAGATATTGAAGGGCATCGACCTCGAGGTGAAGGCCGGCGAGGTGCATGCCATCATGGGACCGAACGGCTCGGGAAAGAGCACGCTGGCTTCGGTGCTGGCCGGGAACGAGAAATTCACGGTCACGGGTGGCGAGGCGACCTTCCTGGAGCAGGATCTGCTGTCGCTGCCCATCGAGGAGCGTGCCTGCATGGGGCTGTTCCTCGGATTTCAGTACCCGGTGGAGATTCCGGGCGTGTCGATGGCCAACTTTATGAAGATGGCCGTGAACGAGCAGCGCAAGTTCCGGGGTGAGAAACCGCTTGCGCCGGCCGAGTTTCTGAAGCTGGTGCGGGAGAAGAGCGCCATCGTGGAACTGGACTCCAAATTGATTTCCCGTTCGGTGAACGAAGGCTTCTCGGGCGGCGAGAAGAAGAAGAACGAGATCTTCCAGATGGCGATGCTCGAACCGAAGCTGGCGATTCTCGATGAAACGGACAGCGGTTTGGACATTGACGCGCTGCGCATCGTCGGTACGGGCGTCACCAAGTTGCACCGGTCGGACAATGCGACGATCGTCATCACCCACTACCAGCGTCTGCTGGATTACATCGTGCCCGACTTCGTGCATGTGCTCTACAAGGGGCGCATTATCTATTCGGGCGACCGTTCGCTGGCGCTCAAATTGGAGAAAGAGGGGTACGACTGGCTTATCAACGATTATAAGGAGTAGCCATGGAGTGGACCGATATTTTCAGCGGCCCGGCTTTCGAGCCGGTCAAGAGCCGCGAACTGCACCTCGGAAAGGATTGCGACCTGTCGCGTCCGCTGGTGGTGCGGGATACCGATAAACTGACCGTCGAGGTCGCGGGCGGAGCCGCACTCCGGCTGGTCGTGCTGCATACGAAACCCTGTCAGGCAGAGGTTCGTATCAAGTTGCTCGAAGGGGCGGATGCGGAGCTCGTCCAGCTTTTCTCGGCCGAGGCATTCGTCGATTTTCAGGTCGAGCAGGCCGCCGGGAGCAAGTTTCGCATGACGGCGTGCCAGTTCACCAGTGCGAATGTGCGTTACCGGTTCGATCTGAACGGACGGGAGGCTTCCAATGAGCTGGACGTGCTGTTTCTCGCGTTGGAGCAGGATCACTGCGTGGTCGATCTGCGTACCAACCATCTGGTCCCGGACTGTACGAGCCGGTCGCTCATCAAGGGCGTCGCTTCGGGGACCGGCCGTGGTGAATTCTGCGGATTGGTTTATGTGGCGCCGGATGCCCAGCATACCGATGCCCAGCAGCAGTGCCGTAATATTCTGTTGAGCCGCACTTCGCGCATCGATGCGCGTCCACAACTGGAAATTTACGCCGACGACGTGCGTTGCAGTCACGGAGCGACGGTGGGACAGATGGAGGACGAAGCGATTCTCTACATGCGTCAGCGCGGTCTGAAAGAGGAACAGGCACGGCGCCTGCAGATCGAAGGTTTCGCGGCGGACGTGGTCGGGCGCTGCCGGATCGAAGCCGTGAAAGAGATATTGACCGATGCCGTTGTCCGGCATTTGGATAAAATATAGCGTTATGTTCGATGTGGAAAAAGTCCGGCGAGACTTCCCGATTCTCGGGGTGCGCGTGTATGACAAGCCGTTGGTTTATCTGGACAGCGGTGCTACGGCGCAGAAACCCGAGTGCGTGATCGAAACGGTCGATCGCCTGCACCGGGAGTCGAATGCCAATATCCACCGGGGGGTTCATTTTCTTTCGGAGGAGGCTACCGAGATGTACGAGGCTGCCCGGGCTCGTATCGCCGAGTACATCGGTGCGGAAGCCCGGGAGGAGGTCGTTTTCACGGCCGGAGCTACTGCGTCGCTCAATACGGTGGCGTATGCATGGTGCGAACGTTTTCTCCGGGCGGGCGACAATATCGTGGTCAGCGAGATGGAGCACCATTCCAATATCGTTCCCTGGCAGCTTGTCGCCGAGCGCAAGGGTGCCGAAATCCGCGTGCTGCCTTTCGACGAGGAGGGGCGCCTGATGACCGAGCGCCTGCCGGCGCTGCTCGACGCTCGTACCCGCGTGGTGGCGGTGACGCAGGCTTCCAATACGCTGGGCACGCGGCCCGATCTGCGTCCGGTGATCGACGAGGCTCACCGGGTCGGTGCGGTCGTGGTGGTGGACGGATGTCAGGGTGTCGTGCACGGCGGTGTGGATGTGAAAGCGCTGGACTGCGATTTTTACGCCTTCTCCGGTCATAAACTCTATGCCCCGACGGGTATCGGCGTGCTGTACGGCAAGCGGGATTTGCTTGACCGGATGCCCCCGTTTCTCTCCGGCGGCGACATGGTCGATCGGGTGTCGTTCGAAAAGACGACTTTTGCACCTGTCCCGTTGAAATTCGAAGCGGGTACGGCCAATTTCGTGGGGGCGATCGCGCTGGGCGAAGCGGTGCGCTATGTCCGGCAGTTCGATGCGGCGGAGGTCGAGGCGCATGAACGGGCGCTGCTGCTGCGTGCTACCGAAGGGCTGGAGCGAATCCCCGGCCTGCGGATTTACGGTACGACGCCGGACAAGTGTGCGATCGTATCGTTCAATGTCGAGGGGGTGCATCCCTATGATATGGGCATGATCCTCGACAAGCTCGGCATCGCCGTTCGTACGGGACAGCACTGTGCCGAGCCGGTGATGACGCATTACGGAGTTACGGGTATGTGCCGGGCTTCGTTCGCGATGTATAATACGCTGGCGGAAGCCGACGCCCTGGTCGCCGGGGTCGAGCGGGCCGTGAAGATGCTTAAATAGCAAGGATATGCTGATAGTATTGGAAGGACTGGACGGCGCCGGGAAATCGACCCAGGTGGAACTTGTGCGCCGCATGTTTGCCCAAGAGGGGGTGGAGAGCCATTTTCTCCATTTTCCGCGTTTCGACGCGCCGGTGTACGGCGAGCTGATCGCCCGCTTCCTGCGGGGTGAACTCGGGGCTGTGGACAAGGTCGATCCTTATCTGGTCGCTCTGCTTTTCGCCGGTGACCGGGCCGATGCTGCCGCGCAGTTGCGCTGTTGGCTCGATGCGGGCCACGCCGTCGTGCTCGACCGGTATGTCTATTCGAACGTGGGGTTCCAGTGCGCCAAACTGCCTGCCGGAGAGGAGCGCGACCGGCTGATGCGCTGGATTCTCGACCTGGAGTTCGTCCATAACGGCCTGCCGCGCCCCGACCTGTCGCTGTTCCTCGACGTGCCCTTCTCGTTCACCGAGCGGAAGCTCTCCGGAATCCGCGAGGGCGACGACCGCGACTACCTACAGGGCGGGCGCGACATCCACGAGGACGCCCTCGACCTCCAGCGGCGCGTGCGCGAGGTCTATCTCGAGGCCGCTGCGTCCGACCCGCGGCTGCGGGTGGTCGATTGCAGCGACGCCGCAGGGGGCATGGAGACGCCCGAAGGCATCTTTTCGAAAATCCGCGACGCGCTCGCCCCGATTCTTACGACGCGATGAGAACGAGCCGAACATTCAAGCTGCTGGCCAACGTCTGCCGGTTGATCCTGGCCTGTACGTTCATCCTTTCGGGTTTTACGAAGGTGATCGACCCGTGGGGCACGGCGCTCAAGGTGAACGAGTACCTGTCGATCTACGGCATGGAGGCGCTCGAACCGGCCTCGATGACCTTTTCGATCTGGCTGTGCGGCGCCGAGCTGATGATGGGCTGCATGCTGCTCTTCAAGGTCCGCATCCGTCTGATTTCGATTTTCGCCTTGGCGTCGATGCTCTTCTTCACGCTTCTCACGCTGCTGAGCGCCACGGTGATTCCCGTCGAGGACTGCGGCTGTTTCGGCGAAGCGCTGAAACTCTCGCCGTGGGAGACTTTCGTGAAAAACGTCGTGCTGCTGCCGATGGCCTTCGTGGTGTGGTGGCGTTACCGTCCCGACCGGATATTCGCCTTCAAACCGGTGGAGATCGTGCTCACGTGCACCTTTTTCTGCCTCTCCATGTACCTGGGGTACTATTGCTATGTCCACCTGCCGCTGATCGACTTCCTGCCCTACAAGGTGGGGGTGAACATCGCCGGGGCGATGCGCGCCCCCGTGCCCGATGCGGGCGAGACGGAGACGGTGCTCGTTTACCGGAACCGCCTTACGGGCGAGGAGCGCGAATTTTCGCTCGACGAGACCGAATGGCAGGACGCCGAGACATGGGAGTGGGTCGATACCCGCACGACGGGCGAGGCTCCTGCGGTCGCTCCGCTCATCGGCGAATTCGCCCTGCGCGACGCCGGGGGCGACGCCACGGAGGAGGTGCTGTCCACGCCGGGACGTCTCTACATGCTCTGCGTCACGTCGTTCGACGCATTGCCACGCGGTTGCGCACGCCGCATGGCACGGCTCGTGGAGCGC
>ERZ779729.377-NODE-377-length-45176-cov-11.336783_pt1 | contig 45176 bp, 33 predicted proteins | sample MGYA00511072_ERZ779729 | MGnify/ENA primary metagenome ERZ779729 (study PRJEB29588, sample SAMEA2156675) | human gut metagenome | biome: human gut; feature: human-associated habitat; material: faeces | place: Denmark | collected 2008/2010 ...
GCATGGTGCGCTATGTCGTGCTGGACAGCGAATATATTGACGATATGCTGGAGTTCTCCCTCGGTATGCGCTATACGTTTTAACCCCGGCACATTTGCCGATAAAGGGCGGCAAAATCAGAAAAACACTTTACCTTTCCGGCGGCGGCATATTGCGCCAGTTCCCCCTCGCCCATAAATTTTCCGTTGCCGATAACAACAGGCAAAACACCGGCGGCAAGGGCGCAGTCAGTATCCTGCTTGGAATCGCCGACCAGCCAGACAGTTTCGCGGTTGATGGCAAAATCCGCATTTTTCAGGGCGGCAAAAACAGGGTCGGGCGCAGGTTTGTTGCGCGGAGCATCGCCATTGCCGAGGACTGCATTAAAAACAATATCAGGAAAAAAGTGCCGCACTTCCGCCGTCAACAGCGCTTTTTCCTTATTGGAAACAACGTATATGCCGACACCTGCGTTTATGCAGCTGCGCAGGAAATCCGCCGCGCCGGGAGCCGGAACAATCCGCCGCATTCCGTGTACCCGATAATATGCAAGATAATCATCGTATGCCCGTACGCTTTCCTCACCGAAAAAATTGGGAAAATTTTCTTTCAGCGATTTTGACGTATCACGATACTTCCGTTTGGTCTCGTCCCACGGCTCCCTGCCGTATGCGGCCAGCGTATGCTCCATCGCGTCAACAACGGCAGGGCGTGTCTCGGCCAGTGTCCCGTCCCAGTCAAACAAAACCGCCCGTACCATACTTCCTCCCAAACTTCCGTATCTGAGCTGCCCCGCCGCAACATCCGCGCTGCCTCATGATACAACCTCGCCGCACTATCCGAGCTGCCCAGCCGCAACGTCCGCGCCGCACCTGTCGGAGACAAAACTTTCGTCCGTTAAACGTTGGTCTGCCACCCCTTGACGCTCGTATCCTCGCTGCCCTGGTGCACCACAATCTGCGGATAAGCGATGTTGATATTCGCCTCGCGGAACCGCCGCAGGATTTCGTACCGCACGTCGCTGCCCGCCGACCAGCCGCTCCAAATGTCGGAAACATAAATCCGCAGCTCAAAATCCAGCGAAGATTCGCCGAAATTCTTAAACAGCACATACGGCGCCGGCACTTTCATCACCTTTTTGCAGCTCCGCGCGCATTCCAGCAGCAGTTTCGTCACCTGCTCGGCGTCCGAATCATACGAAACCCCGACCGCTATCGTCTGCCGCTGCCAGTTGTTGCCGTGCGTCAGGTTGGTCAGCGACGACGAAATCAGCGTCGCGTTCGGAATAATCACGCTCGCCTTGTTAAAGGTTTCCACCTCCGTCGAGCGGATGTTAATTTGTTTGATTTTTCCTTCTTCGCCGCCGATAAGCACCCAGTCCCCGACCTTAAACGGCCGCTCAAACAAGAGGATAATGCCGCTGACCAGGTTTTTGATGACGTCCTGCAGCCCGAAACCGATACCGACCGACAGCGCACCGGCGATAACCGCGAGGTTGGACAAATCCACGCCCATCGCCACAATCGCCAGAATGGCGGAAATAATAAAGCCCGTAAAGCTGAACCCGGAAATCAGCGAATGCTTAATTCCCTCGTCCATATTGATGCGGTTCAGCAGATTGTTCGAAAGCCGGTTTTTCATCATCTTGACCAGCGTCAGCGAAATCAGGAAAACCAGCAGCCCGGTAACGATTGAAATCAGCGAAATATTGATGCCCCCGACCTTAAAGCCGAACACCAGTTTCTTTACCGCCTGCAACATAAACGCCCCCGGCATTCCCCACAGCGTCAGCAGCGAATAGATAAGAAACAGCACCAACAGCGGCGTTACCAGCAGCGTCATCAGAAAATCCGCCTTCGACAACAGCTGTTTGCGCAGTTTAAACGTCTTAATCCAAAAGACGATGCTCCGCCTGAGCAAATCGGAAATAAACCGCCGCACGATGACAAACGCGCCGATAAACAGCACTGAGGCGATAAAACGGTTGAAAATAAAGGTCGCCAGTTCCGGATACCCGAACAGCGAAATGCCAAACGTCAACACCGCAAAAATTGTCGTAAACACGATGATTTTGGAAGAAAGGCTCATATTCTCCGGTTCGTCGTCCGCCAGCAAAGCCGCCGCGCTCCCCGCCGTCGGTGCCGAAGTAACGATTTTCTCGCCCGCAACAGCCGTACCGTTCACAGCTGCCGCCGCCATACCCGTGGTGCTGCCACCGTTGCCTGTGGTACTGCCACCCGCCGCGCTCCCCACGGCCCCTTTTGTTGTCCCGGTTCCGACGGTACCCTCCCCCGCCGTACCTGTGGTGCTGTTACCACTGCCTGTGGCACTGCCACTGTTGCCCGTGGTGGTGCTACTACTGCCCGTGGCGCTGCCACTGTTGCCCGTGGTGGTGCTACTACTGCCCGTGGCGCTGCCACCATTGCCGCCCGCACCGTCCCCCCGGCTCTCCTCCTCATTTTCTTCGTCGCCGGCTCCCCGGTTTCTAATCCGCCCCAAAATCCGCGACGTCATCAAAATAATGACAAACGCCTTAATTGCGTCGCCCGCCACTTCCAACAACAGCGTCAGCGCCTCGCTCGCTTCAAAATAAGCCGCAATCTGCCGGATGCACCCGACCGCCCCGAGCAAAATAAGCGACAGCGTCGTCGCCGCAAACACGCGCTCAGCCCTCTCGTCGGAAATGTTAAACAGCCGCCAGCGCCCGTTCCACGGTGCCAGCGTAACCCGCGCCAGCGCCCGGATAAGCGTAACATACAGCGAATAGTACAGCACATTGGCCAAGACCACGCCGAACTTGCTCTGCGTCAGCGTTTCGTTGGTCAATTGCCACAACAGGCACCCGCCGATAAGCAGCGACGGAATCACCCCGTACGCAATCGCCGTAATCACCGCCACCACGATTTTCTGTCCGTAACGGGGATAGTCTTCGGTATGCCCGTACCCCCATTTGTTAATGATATAGCGCCGCAGGAACAGCCCGAACGACAATGCCAGCCCCAAAATCAGCAGCACGTACCATCCGCCGTGGTAAACGTTCTCGCGTTCTTCCGCCGAAAGCCCCCGGTACCACTCGACCGGCGAGATTGCAATTTCCCAGAAAAACACCGCTGCGTCGCCGATGGCCGTAAAAAAGTTGTGCGGCGCAATCAAGACATTCTGCTCCGCCACCAGATTGCCGATGATAATCCGGCTCCGCGCCTCGGAAATAATCGAATTCAGCCGCGCCATTTCGGTTTTGAGCAAATTCGCCTCAATCAAACGGTTTTTATAGTTGTTCATCACCGCCGTATACTTGCTGCGCATTTCCGCAATCGCCGGGTCTTCGTTTTCCCCTTCCGCCGGCTCCGGCCCCAATGCGTTTAACGCGTCCTGCACGTATTTGGAGTTCTTTTCAATCCCTTTGGCCGCAAACTCAATTACGATTTCCTGCTGAGTCAGAAATGCCGCGGCATCGTCCAGGCTCTGACGCGTAAACTGCTTTTTCCTGATGGATTTTTCAATTTCCTCCAGCTGCCCCGAAACGGTCTTGTAGTCAAACGCCGCCTCGTTCTCGGAACCGGAAACCTCGCCCTCGTCAACGCCGAGAGCCTCCGTTTCCGCACTGCCGGACTTGCCGCTCGTTTCCGCACCGCCGGACTTGCCGCTCGCTTCAGCGCTGCCGGACTTGCCGCTCGCTTCCGCACCGCCGGACTTGCCGCTCGTTTTCGCCGCCCTTATATCGGCACTGTTCGTCCCGACGGCATGCGCCGTTTTTTTCCCCGCCGCCGCAACATCGCCTGAAATAACCACCAGCCCGGTCAGAACCGCAGCCGCCAGCATAACGCCCGAAACCCAAAGTCTTAATATTTTGCCCATTTGCTTTTCCGTCCTTTTCTTCTGCCTTTTTTCGTTACGTTATGCCGACAGCCCTAAACTGCCGCCGTTTCTCTCGGTGCCCTGCCGTTTCGCCAACCCGCCGGAACATCGGCGGTACAGCCCTTGTTGCCTGTGCTGTTGGCACCGTTTCCCGTGCCGCCGACACCGTTTCCTGTACCGCTGACACCATTTCCTGTACCGCTGGCACCGTTTCCTGTGCCGCCGGCACCAAAGTCCCCGTCTAAGCTTTCGCCAGCACCGCAGTCATCACCGAAAACGCCAGTTTTGCCCCGCCGGCGCGCAGGTTGTCTGCCACCGTCCAGAAACTGATGCCGTTCTCGACCGAAACATCCTGCCGCACGCGCGACACATAAACGCTGTCTTCGCCCTGAACATCATCAACGCTGACATAGCCCGCATCTACCGTCTTGTCAAAAACGACAACGTTTTTCTGCGCCTTCATCACCTCGCGTACCGCCGTCGCGTCAACTTCGTCGTCAAACTCCGCATTGACAAACGCCGCATCGCCGATAAACGTCGGCACGAATGCACAGTTCGCGTGCACTTTGATGTCGCTGTCAAGAACCTTTTTAATCTCGGCGTTAATCGCCCACTCCAGCGATGTTTCCTCGCCGATGAACTCGCCGACCTGCGGCAGAACATTAAACGCGATTTGCTTTTTGAAAATCTGCTCGTCATCAACCAGCGTTTCGTTCAAAAAGATTTTGCGCGACTGCGTAAACAGTTCGTCCATCGCCTCATGCCCGTGATAAGAAGTGGAGTTAAACGTCGTTACCACCAGCCGCTTAAGCTTGTGCTCTTTGATGGTTCCCGCCAGCGGCAGCAAAATCTGATACACCGCCGACGACGGCACGCCGATAACCTGCGGCAGCCCGTCCGTTGCCTGCCCGTTCCCCCGTTTCAACAGTTCGCCGTTCAATTCGGGAATAACCAGCGGAACCGAACTGTCGCTGAACGTTGCCCCCGAAAGGTCAATCACCCGGCATCCGGCACCTGTCGCTTTCTTGATAAAACGCTTGCCCTGTTCCTTCGTTGTTGCAAATATCGCAATATCGGCTTTCTTAAAATCAAATGTATCCAGTGCAGACACGTCCAATTCGTCATCTTCGCCGTATGACACCAGCGTCCCGAGCGGCGCTTTCGCCTCCAGCGCAAATACGTCGTCGGCCGGAATGCCGCTTTCGTTCAAAAGGTTGAGAAACTCCCGGCCGGTACTTCCTTTAACCCCGGCAACTGCAATCTTTGGCATCTTAACTTCCCTTTCATCAAACTTAAAACTTGCTGAACCTGACGTCCGGCCCGGCATCTTATCCGGCACCTGACCAACGCTGTACCCGTTGTGTAACGCGGCTCTGTACTTGATACCGTTTAGACACCCGCCCAACGCTGTACCCGCTGTTTAACGCGGTTCTGTGCCTGATACCGTCAGCCCCCCACCCAACGCTGTACCCGTTGTGTAACGCGGCTCTGTACCTGCTGTCCAACTTGGCACTGTTGCATAATTTTTTCAAGTATTTTATCCGACTTTTCCGCTTTTTTGCATCTTCCTGCCAAACTGCCCATGCCGCCCCGTCTCACTCTCTCCGCAGCGCCCCGTCCTGCGTCATTGCCGGCAGCGCAGCCATGCCGCTCCTTGCAGCGCCGCGAGCCATTTCTCGCGCCTGGCCGCCAGCGGGATAGACGCGTTCGCCGGGCTCGTAGACGGCAGCACTTCCCACGTCCGCCCCTCCAGCAGCCCCTTGTTGAAACGGCAGAACAGCTTAAACGCCGCCTGCCCGTTAAACAGCAGCCGCTCAATCTCCGGATACAGCGCAAACAGCGCCGCAAAATCGTTCGGCATCGCATTTCTGATGTCGGAATCAAGGCTTCCCTCTCGCGCGCAGCTCTCCGCCGCATCCCACAGCCCGACCCCGTGCGCCAGCAGCAGCCCGGTTTTGATGCCGTAAGCCGGCGGCGCTTTCGGGTCAAAAGGCTCGCCGTAAGCCTCAAAGACAAAACGCCAGAACAGGTTGTGCCGGTGCGCATAATACTCGCCCGCCGCCAGCGACGCCTCTCCCGGCATGGAGCCGATAACCAGCGCCCGCGTCCGATCATCGGCGATATAGGAAAAGCTGTGCGGCATAAAACCTCCCTGAAATGCTGTTTCGTTGTTTTCTTCCACGCATAAACTCCCGCAATGATACGGCATAATTTCCGTCCCCGCAATCCCCCGCCGCAAGTTATGCACGCCGTTTCGTTCTCCGCCCCATCGCCGCCCCGCCGCACGCTCTCCGCCCGCGGTTATTCCCCTCGTCTCACGGCTACCTTGAAAACATCTCCGCCCGCCATATATAAGCCGCAGCACCACCCGCCCAATCCCTCCGGATAGTGCCCGCCTCAACCGACACACCCGCCCAGTCTCCCGGACGGCATCCGCCCCGTCGGCCGGCGCATCTGCACCCCTCAACCGACTGCCCCGCGGTCATATCTGCCCGCATACCCGTTATCATATCCACTGTTATATCAAGGAGAAAGAAATGTTTGCGATTCGCGCTTCCGGCGACCGCGGCCACACCCAAACCCCGTGGCTCAACAGCCGCCACACCTTTTCGTTCGGATCCTATTACGACCCGCGTTACCTCGGTTTCAGCGACCTGCGCGTCATTAACGACGACGTCGTCGCCCCGGCCGAAGGCTTCGGTACCCATCCGCACAAAAATATGGAAATCGTTACCGTTGTGCTCGACGGCGAGCTGGAACACCGCGACAGCATGGGCAGCCGCGGCGTCATCAAAGCCGGCGAAATCCAGAAGATGAGCGCCGGCTCCGGCATTACCCACAGCGAGATGAATCCGTCGCTCAGCAAACCCGTCCATTTTCTGCAAATCTGGATAGAGCCGAACATCGACGACGTCAAACCCGAGTATATGCAGGCCGCCCCCTCGCCGCAGGAGCTGAAAAGCCGGCTCGTCCGCATTGCCTCGCCCAAAAGTACGGACAGCCCGATAACCCTGCACCAGAATGCCGAAATTTACCAGACCCTGCTCGAGCAGGACAAAACCGTCAGCTTCAACATCACTCCCGCACACAAAGTCTGGATACACGTCGCAACCGGTGCCGTCAGCCTCGACGGACACCCGCTTATTGCCGGAGACGGGGTCGCCGTCGCCGACGAAACCGCCGAAATCAGATTGCGCGGCATAGACCCGCTGTCTAACGTGCTGATATTCAAACTCCGCGCCTGAAAAAAGGGCGCAGTTTCCCGCACCCCTCTTATTATCGGCCTTCGTCGCAGCACCAGAGCGTCCGAACCGGCACCTTGGCTTTTCAACCGGCATTCCGACCGCTCCCAAAAGCTCCGGTACTCACGCCGGTTTCTCCGGTATCACAGCAGTTTCTCCGGCACTCACGCCGGTTCCCCGTCTCGCTCCGGCCTAGAACTTCTCCTGCAATTCGAAGAAATAAGCTTTCGGATGGTTGCATACCGGGCAGACTTCCGGCGCCTTAAGGCTTTCAATCCGGTGTCCGCAGTTTGCGCATTCCCAGATAACCTTGGTCGGGCGTTCAAAGACTTTTCCCGCTTCCAGAGCTTCCAACAACGCATTGTAGCGTTCTTCATGCCCTTTTTCGATTTTACCAACCATGCGGAACAGGGTCGCAATTTTCTTAAAGCCCTCTTCGTCGGCTTCCTTGGCCATCGTGTCGTACATGTCGGTCCACTCGTAGCGTTCGCCGGCCGCCGCGTCTTTCAGGTTTTCGATTGTCGAGGGAATTTCCTCGTTATGCAGCAGTTTGAACCAGATTTTGGCGTGCTCCTTTTCGTTGTTCGCGGTCTGTTCAAACTTGTCGGCAATGATGTTATAGCCTTCTTTCTTGGCTTTGGACGCATAGTAGGTATATTTGTTGCGCGCCATCGATTCGCCGGCAAAAGCGGCCTGCAGGTTCGCTTCGGTCTTAGATCCTTTAAGTTCCATAGAGTTTTCTCCTAAAAAAATGTTGCGGAGAAATGATAGCCGCCTCCGCAAACATAGTCAAGAAAAATCATCTGATGCGGCCGTCATTTCATCAAACCGTCCGCAATGTCCGATAACCGGTTAACTCTGCGCGCTGACCTCTGACGCCGTCCTCCGCCTTTCTTCCAGCTACGTTACGGCTTTCGGCACACAATCGTTTAATTCTATGCGCTAACCTCTGACGCCGTCCTCCGCCCCTCTTCCCGCAGCGTTACGGCTCTCGGCATACAATCGTTTAATTCTGCGCGCTGACCTCTGACGCCGTCCTCCGCCTTTCTTCCAGCTACGTTACGGCTCTCGGCACACAATCGTTTAATTCTGCGCGCTCGCCGCAGCTCCCGGATTGCCCGCGCCGCCGGTTCCCGCGCCCAGGCTCTCGGCCGCCGCGGTATCTGCCGCCGCGTAAGCCGTCTGTCCCTCAGCCAGCGCCGCAATCTTCGCCACCTCGGCCTTAAAACGCTGCAAATCCTTGCCTGCCAGATTGGTTCCGGTCGCCGCCTTGACTTTCAGCGGGTCAACCTTCTTGCCGTTTTTAATTACCTCAAAGTGCAGGTGCGGCCCGGTCGAACGTCCGGTCGAGCCGACATAGCCGATAACCTGCCCCTGCTTGACTCTGACACCCGGACGGATGCCTTTGGCAAAACCGTTCATATGCGCGTATCCGGTCGAAAACTCCGAATTGTGGCGGATAACCACATAGCGTCCGTAACCGCCGGCCCACTGCGCGCGTTTAACCACGCCGTCCGCGCTTGCGTAAATTCTCGTGCCTTTCGGCGCCGCATAGTCCACGCCGCTGTGCAGGATGCGCCGCTTCAAAATCGGGTGCCGCCGCCAGCCGAAACGCGACGAAATCCGCGCCGACCGGAATTCCATCGGCTTGCGGTCAAGAGCCCTTTTCAGCACAATCCCCTTGGAATTGTAGTAGTCCACACCGCCATTCAGATCTTCGTAGCGGTACAGCGCAATCTTGTCCCTCCCCAGATTCAGCTCCGCATACAGAATGTCGCCGTTTTTGACGACCTTGCCGTCCGGCGCCACCTTGCGGTCAAACAGAACCTTGAACGTATCGCCGCTCTTGATGTCCGAACGGAAATCGACCGTATAGGCGAAAATATTGATAAAGTTGCCGATAATGCTGGACGGCACGCCCGCATTCTGCATCGCCGCCGCCAAAGACGAGGTAATGCTGCCCTGCGCCGTCTGGTTCTCGGTCTTTAATTCCAGCTGTTCCATCTCCGCAACGTACTTTTCGTCTTCGTTGCGCGTAACCACATATTTGGTTCCCGCCGTCGGCTCAATCACAATCTTGTCCACGCTCAACAGCTCGCCGAACGGCACGTCCACCGTCTTGACGATGTCGATTTTCTGCCCCGCGCGCAGGTTGCGCACGTCATACCCGGCTTCCTTAAGGCTCTCCGCCGCCTGATTCGCTTCCTGATACTCCATGCCGAGCTTTTGCAGAAGCCCGATGAAGTGGTCGCCCTTTTCCACGGTCAAAACGTCCTGCTTGACTTCGGGCTGGGTTTCTTCGCCCTCGACCGTCCATTCCACCGCCGGATTGTCAAAAGACTCGCCCTCGCCGGCATCAATGCCTGCCATATCGGCGCCGGCCGCCGTCCCGGACGCTCCCGGCACCGCCAAACCATCGCTTTCTCCTTCATAAACCTCCGGCACTGCCATTTTTGCGACAGCCTGCTGCTCGGCGTTTTCGCGTTTTCCTTCCGCCGCCAGCCGCTCCTCGGCGACAATCTGCTCCGGCGTTTCAAAATTCCGGCTGACCACCAGCACCAGCGCAAAGGTTACCACCGCGCTGTAAATAAACAAAAGCCAGCTCTGCGTACTCCATCCGCGTCTGCCCGAACTCATAATATTGTAAGAAGCCATCATGTCCCCCGTAATTAAATACTGTATGCGACCTTAAAAGATGAGGGCGAAACTGAAAAGCCCTTTTTATTTTTTATACACACCAAATAAAACCGTCTGCGAATGTCAGCCGTCAGGCAATCCTTAAACCCTGCAAACCCCGCCCCGCGGCATTTACCCCGGCTCGTCAGCCGGCCTTTAGCCTCCGCCCCGCGGCATTTACCCGGCTCGTTAACCAGACCTTAAATTTTGCCCTGCTAACATTCATTTAGGTATTGATTATAAGGTAAAATTATTTACAAAAGGTTAACCGATGACAAAACGCCCAGCCTCCCCGCAATCTTCCCCTGTTGCCGCCCGCAGCCGCCTGCGCCCAGCCTCCCCGCAATCTGCCCCCGTTCCCCCCGCGGCGCCGTCCGCCGCCGACCCGACGTTCAAAATGCTCTACGTCCTTGCCATCATCATGATTGTCGACGGGCATGTCGGTTCGTCCGATTACCTCGACTTCAACGGACTGCTCCGTTACCAGAACTACCATATCGCGCTGTTTATGTTCGTCTCGGGCTATTTCCTCAACCTTACGCGCGGCTATAAGGAATTTTTCGCCCGCAAAACCCTGCGCCTGCTCGTGCCGCTTTACCTTTGGAACGCGGCTTACGGCGCCCTGTGCTGGTATCTGAACCGGCATCAGGGCTTTGCGCTCGGCGGGGAATTTAACCTGTATAACCTGCTCTATGCCCCGCTTGTCGACGGGCACCAGTTCATTTACAACATGGCGTCATGGTTTCTGGTGCCGCTGTTTCTGGTACAGGCCGTCGGCTATTTGCTGCTGCGCCCGTTCGCTCCGTCTGCCGCCCGCCGCACCGCCTTAACCCCGTCTGCCCGGCCGCAGCCCGGCAGTTTTTTCCTGCCCGCCGTTATATTTTTCGTCCTGTCGCTGGCGCTCGGCTGCTTTGCCCTGGCGTACGCCCCCGAAAACCACGGCGCCCGCACCCTGGCGCTGACCGCTCTGCGCACGCTCTACTTCATGCCCGCTTTTGCATTCGGCTTTCTTTACCGGCACGTCCTCGCCAAATACGATACTGTCGCCACGCCGCTTTACCTGTTTATCGTTCTCGCCGCCCTGACCTGCCTGACCCAAAAATTCCCCGGCTATAACCATATCCCTTCGTGGCTGGATACCGTCAACGCCCCGGCGCCCGCCATATATGCCATAAGCCTCCTCGCTGTTCTGTTCTGGCTGCGCGTTGCCCGGGTTCTGTCGCCGTTGCTCGTCCGAAGCCGCCCGTTGCAATATATTGCAAACCATACCTTTGACATCATGATGCACCACTTTGCCGGTTTTATGCTTGCCAAAGCCCTGTTTCTACCGTTCATTTCCACCCCCGCTGCACAATTCCCTTCCGCCGCAGCAGCGCCTCTCGCTTCCCGTGCCGACACCGTCGCCGCCCTCGCCCGCATCAAAAGCGACATATGGTACTACCCTTTCCCGGAAAGCGGAGAAACCTCGGCCTGGCTCTATATTGCTATATCTATAGTCATAGCACTAACGGCAGGCTTTACAACCCGCAAAATTTATGCTATAATAAGCCGAAAGTTAAGCCATTTTTAAGGGTCGCATTTGTATAATCGGCGCGTTAAAATTCAGGCTGACAGGGAGGTACTATGACAAACAGCTGCGAAAAAGGCCGTTCAATGATAGAGATGCTGGGTGTACTGGCAATCGTCGGCGTCCTTTCCGTCGGCGGCATAGCCGGCTATTCCAAGGCAATGGGCAAATACAAAACCAACCATTTGATTGAGCAGCTGACCATGCTGATTACCAATATCCGCAATTCATTTATCGGCCAGCATGACTTCAGCGACATAAACAACAATTTGCTTATAAATATCGGCGCCGTGCCCGCTGATATGTACGACCACTCCCGCGCCAGCAATGACATCCTGCACGCCTGGAACGGAAAAGTAACCATCTTCCCCAGCGAGGCCTCCAATAACAAACAAATGGCCTTTGAACTCTATGTCAACAACATCTCCAAAAACGTCTGTATCGAAATGGTAACGATGGATTGGGGCAAAGACCCGTCATCGGGCTTTACAAGCCTCTACATCGGCACGCTGGAAGAAGACATTGCCGAACCGCAGATGAAAGACGTCCATTCGTCCGCCGACCGCAATGAGGCCAACGGCATATATACTATCGGCACCCACGACATGGCAATCCCGCTGACGCTGGAACAGGCATACGCCGCCTGCACCTGCAGCCCGGTCGGTTGCACCATAGGGCTGAAATATCTGTAACAGCCCGCCGCCCGGCAGATTACAAAAAAAACGACAGGCCTGAAGTTCACATACCTCCCTCCCGAATATTCAGGCCTTCCTTTTTGCCTGCAGCTTAAGCCTACAACCTACAGCTTACAGCCCGCAGCACGCCGTCCATGCGCCGTTGTTTCTCACGCCAGCCCCGTTTCATGCGACACGCCGTCCCGCTCCGTCTCTACGCTTCTGCCTCCACTCCGCCACACTCTTCTCTCTATATGCGACACGGCGTCCCGCTCCGTCTCTCCCCCGCCAGAAAAGCTCTTTTCCATGCGCTGTCCCGCCCCCTCTCTCCCCCATACGCATAACAAAAAAAGGGGCGCGGTTTTCCGCACCCCTGTCAGCAACCCGCCGGTTCTCCCGGCCGCTTACGCTTATTTGCGCTTGGCTTCCGGCATCGCTTCCGGCGCCTTGGTTTCCTGTTTTACCTTCTCGGTAACCGGCTTGTAAACGGTCTTCTCCCACGGGCTCTTCTTGTCGTAGAGCTTTTCGCAGATAGACAGCCCGACGCTCCTCAGCGCGGTTTCGGTCGGAATGAACAGGTCCATGCCCTCTTCGGTCTGTTTTGCCGAATTGGAAATGCCGTTGACGGTGCCAAGCTTGTCAATCAGGACGCTGCCGACCGCCACTTTCTGCACCAGCGTATCAACGATAATTTCGGTGCCGAGCGTATCGGAATAGCGGTAGCCGTAAATTTTGCCGCTGTCGTCCATATAGTTCTTCGCCGCTTCGCCGTCCTTGTCCAGCAGCCCCAGCGAGATGTAGCCTTCCTGGTCAATCGGCGGCAAATCAAGGTTAAGGGCAATCGGCGTATAGGTAACCGGCTTTTCAAGGTGCATCAGCGCCGTGTTCTTGCTCGGGTTAACGCGTACCGCCTTGGCCTTGAGCACATCGCCGTTGATGGTCTTGACGTCATAGGTATTCTGCAGCTTGTTGACCAGCCCAGCCGACGTCAGCACGAACGAGTCGGAAATAACCAGCCCCATGCCTTTCTTGCCTTTGGCATTGGTAATCTCAACCACCGACCCGCGGATTTTGAGCATATTCTCCGGGCTCAGTTCTGTGTACGGCGGCCTGTCGACAATGCAGAGCTTGGCATCAACAGCATAGCCGTCAAGGTCGACCCAGTTGTCATCAACAATCGTGCAGCTGCCGTCGGAAATGACGTTGCCATCTTCGTCAATGCAGTTTTCGTATTTGCGGAAACTGTCCTTAACGCCTCCGGTTTCTTCAATCTGCGGCGCAATCGCCTTGTTTTCGACTTCCACGCCGCCTTTTTCCTCAACCGCCGGGATATAGTCTATTTCCTCGACTTTCGGTTCAATCACGGGTTCGGGCGCCGGAGCCGGTTTCGGCTCCCCGCAGTCCTCGACGCATTCGGTCTTGCACTCGCGCCCTCCCCTGACGTCCGGTTTGCCGACAACGCAGGTTTCGGTACAGACTTTGCGGCACTTCGGCTGCTCGCACTGCTGTGAGCACTTCATTGGACAGCTTTCAACTGTTTCAACCGTCGTAACCGTTGTCGTTACCTTTTTCTGCGGGCATACCGGGCGACAAACCTGGCGGCACACCGGCTGCGGCGTTTCTACCCGCGTCGTGGTGATGATTTTTTCCTCTACGGTCTTGGTTTTTGTCTTAACGTCGACAAATTCCTCCACTTTCGGTTTACCCATCGTCACCGCGCACGGACACGCCGGCTGCGGACAGCTGCATACCGGCTGGTTGCAGGTGCAGGTCTGAATCGCAGCGCACGGGCACGCCGGACGTGCTATCGCCGGGCATTGCGGCTGCGGCGCATAGGCGCAGCTTCTCGTATAGGCGACTTCCTTGGCAAAGCCGCATTTTCCCGGATTGAACTTGGCGTCAAAAGCGACCAGAGCCGCACGTTCCGCCGCCTGCTCTTCGGGGCTGACGCGCTGTGCCAGCTGGTACTCAAACCCCGGCAGCGAAGACAGCCGCGCCGCCGCGTCGGCAAACGCCAGTTCCGCCAGTTTGACCTCGGCTTCGTAAACGCCGTTTTCAACTTCGGCATAACCGGAAGTAACGCCTTTCCATAAAACTTTCGTCTGGCTCAAATTCATCAGCCGCCATGTAACCGTCATCTCGGCCGTGCCGTTGCGGCGGTTGTCCTTGCGCGCCTTGTCCCAGTCATACTGGTCGCAGACGTTCATAAAGAAGTTGGTGATTTCCGCCGTCAGCGCATATTCCGGCAGCTTGACCGACGGGTCGGCAAGGCAGACGTCCGGAATATCCATAATTTTGTAACATTTGTCAGCAGATTTTTTAAAGACGTCATTAAACGCCATGTCTTTCTGAATTACCCGCCCGTGGTTCAGCATCGCCTTTTTCGTAAAACGGCGGCATCCGAAAATCCGGAAACGGTAGTTGCCGACATGGTTGGCATACGGGCTGAACCCTTCCTGGTTTTGCAGCCGAAAATCGACGTGCGTCAGCGCAAACGGCGCCAAATCGCAGCAGTTGCGGTTGACGGCGTTGCTCTTGTAGCGCGGCTGCGCCAAAGGATAGTTCCGGGTTTTGAACACCGGCATCGGGCAACTGGGGCAGTTTTTAACCTGCGTCCCGTCCACGATTCGCACTGCCTTGTTGGATTTCGGCCGGTCGCAGTTCGGGCACGACCCGCCCGGAAAAATACTGCCGTCCACTTCCGGCGGACAGTCCGGACAATAAGAATCCGGCCCCGCGGCCGCCGCAGCCGTGGCTCCGAACGCGAGCCCCAGCGCCAGCACCCCGCAGAATAACTTGTTTAAAACATTTGTTGCTGACATTTTATTTTATCTCCTGTTAAGGTTTTATTGCCTCCCCGTACGACATACCCGCCGCCTCGGTTCGGTTCTTGCCTCCCCGCGCGGCATACCCGCCGCCTCGGTTCGGTTCTTGCCTCCCCGTACGGCATACCCGCCGCCTCGGTTCGTACGCTTTCGCCCTTCTTTACTTCTTCCCCGCAGGCCGCCGCGTCAACGGCCCCCTGCGATAAGACAAGGCTTCAATCAGGTGCATTTTAGACACCTTTTTTTCATTTTGCAAGTCTGCAATCGTTCTTGCTAACCGCAAAATACGGTTCAAGCTTCGCGCCGTCAACCCGCACTTTTCCGCCGATTCCGCCGCAAACCGCCGCAGTTCCGGCCCCATGTCCAGCGCTTTTTCCAGCATATCGCCTTTAAGCTCGGCATTGCAGGTCAGGCCCGACGCCCCGAATGCCGCAAACCGCGCCGCCGCAATCTCCCTTGCCGCCAGAACCTGCGCCCGCATTTCCGCCGACCCGGTTCCGGTCTTGCCCGAGGTCAGGTCATACGGGCTGACCGCCGGCACTTCAATCTGCAAATCAAACCGGTCCAGAAACGGCCCCGACAGCTTCGCCAGATAATCCTCCGCGCATTGCGGAGCCTTCGCGCACATCCGCCCTTCCACGCCGAAAAAGCCGCAGCGGCACGGGTTCATCGCCGCCACCAGCTGAAAATCCGCCGGATACACCGTATGCGCCATCACGCGCGAAATCACCGCCCGCTTGTTTTCCAGCGGCTGCCGCAGCGCGTCAAGCGCGGACCGCGAAAACTCCGGCAGCTCGTCCAGAAACAGCACGCCGTTGTGCGCCAGCGTAATCTCGCCCGGAATTCCCTTTCTCCCGCCGCCGACAAGAGACGCCATGGAAGCGCTGTGGTGCGGCGCACGGAACGGCCGCCTCAAATCCAGTTCGCCCCGCGCCGCCAGTTCTTCGTCCAACACGCCCGCGACCGACTGAATCATCGCATTTTCCAGCGCCTGACGCAGCGTCAGCGGCGGCAGGATGGTAACCAGCCGTTCCGCCAGCATTGTCTTTCCCGAACCCGGCGGCCCCGACATCAGAAGGTTGTGTCCGCCCGCCGCAGCGATAAGCATCGCCCGTTTCGCGCTCTCCTGCCCCTTGACGTCGGCATAGTCAATATTGTAAACCGCCGCGCCCGTACCAGTCTCCCGGCCGGCCGCCGTCCGGTTCCGTGCGCCGTTCTTCGCCTGCTCCAGCCGTGCACCGTTCTCCGCCTGCTCCGGCCCCCGTGCGCCGTTCTCCGACACTCTCGCGCGGCCGTCATTCTCCGCCGCTCCCTCACGTCCGGTTTTTCTCTCCTCTGTCCCGCCGCGCCGCCACTGCAACACGCCGCCGTCCGCCTTGCCGTTAAAATAATTCATCAGTTCCAGAATATGTCCTGCCGCCAGCACCGGCGCACACCGGCTCCACGCCGCTTCCGACGCGTTGGCCGCCGGGCAGACCAGCCCGCATTTGTCGGCAATCGCCCGCACCGCCGCCGGCAAAACCCCGTTGACACGCTCAATGCTGCCGTCCAGCGACAGCGCCCCCATAAAGATATAGCCCTTGAGCCGCGCCGGGTCAACCAGCCCCATCGCGCCCATCAGCCCCATCGCTATCGGCAAATCGAAATGTGCGCCTTCTTTCAATAAATCCACCGGCTTGAGGTTCACCGTAATATGCTCGCGCGGAAACTCCACCCCCAGCACCGCCAGAACCGCACGCACGCGCTCTTTGCTTTCGTTGATGGCCTTGTCCGGCAGCCCGACGATGACAAACCCGGGCATCCCAGCGCCCAGGCTGACCTGCACCTCCACGCGCTTCGCCTCAATCCCGTCAAACGCCGCTGTCTTCAGGCTGCAAATCATCTCCCGTTCCTCGCTGCCATCCCGCTTTTACTCCGGCTCATCATCGCCCGTTCTCCGTCTCACCGCCGCAACACAACTTCGTTTTATCACCAGCGCCATAACACACCTGCCGTCGTTAAACCTTACCGCCGCGGCGCCGCCTTACCACCGCGGCACCACCTCGCCGCCGCCGCGCCACCGCCGCGTCGGGTAGGTATTTTTGCGCAGAAAATCATAATTCGCCGAAACCTGCGGGATGTCCGTTACCAGCACATACCCCGCCGCCCGGAAATTCTCCGCGCACTGCACGGCGCTTTCGCCCGGCAGGTCATAACACAAAATCTGCGTCCGCGTTACCGGATGAATCAGCAGAATTCCCTCTGCGCTCTGCGTGGCGGAAATGTCGCCGTAATAGGTCGGCATCGGCTGCGCGCAGGGCTGGTACGGCAGCATTGCTTCATCCGAACACTTGCGGTTGTTGGGACAGACTTTCACCCCGTTCAGCCCGACCTCCGGCTGTTCGCGCAGGGTACAAATTTCGGTTGCTTCTTTGTCCGACCACAGCCGCGTACCGAGAAAACCGCCGCTGTCCGCCCGCTGGCACGGCAGCGCCGAAAGTTCCTCTTCTTCCGTCAGCACCGGATAAGTCCGCTCGTACGGATAGGTACACCCCGCCGCCGACAACACAGCCGCAAACAACGCAATCATCCCCGTTTTCCGCGCTGCGCCGGCTGCCTGCACCATACTTGTCATCGTGTTTCGTACCGTACCAACCGCCTGCACCGCGCTTGCCATCATTTTTCGTACCGTACCGACCGCCTGCGCCGTACTTGTCATCGTGTTTCGTACCGTACCGGCCGCCTGCACCGCGCTTGCCATCATTTTTCGTACCATACCGGCCGCCTGCTCTGTACCTGTCATCATTTTCCGCACCTTCCGTGCGCCCCTGTTCTCTTCGCCTGTAAGCATCGTCAAAGCTTTCAAAATAAACTTATTTAAGGCGATTTTACCGGCCGTCCCGCCAAAATGCACGCAAAATATCAGGTTATAAACAAAAAATGCGCCCTCGCCGCACCGCCAGCCCCGGCACACCCGCCGATAACCGTACCGGCAGCGCCGCCTTTTATCTACCGGTGGAACAGCCGCTCCAGATCCGCCACCTCCAGCCGCACATACGTCGGCCGCCCGTGGTTGCACTGCGCCGAATGCGGTGTCCGCTCCATCTCGCGCAGCAGGTGGTTCATCTCGGCGATATTCAGCCGTCGCCCCGCACGCACCGACCCGTGGCACGCCATCGTCGCCGCGATATGGTTGATTTTGTCTTCCACCACCGTCGTTGCGCCCCATTCCGCCATTTCGTCGGCCAAATCCGCAACCATTTTTTTGATTGCCGCGTCCTTCAGCAGCGCCGGTACTTCCCGCACCATCACCCCGGCGCCGAAATCCTCAAGCACCAGACCGAGTTTCGCCAAACTCTCAAATTCGCCCGCGAGCGCCGCTTTCTGCGTCAGCGACAAATCCACCACCTCCGGCAGCAGCAGCAATTGCGACGGCAGCCTCTCCCCTGCCGCCATCGCCGCCTTGAGCCGCTCCAGCACAATCCGCTCGTGTGCCGCATGCTGGTCAACCAGAATCAGCGCATCTTCCGCCTGCGCCAAGATATAGGTATCGTGAAACTGCGCCTTGGCCACGCCCAGCGGTCCCGCCTCGTCTTCCGCGCCTGCTGCCGGCTCTTCCGCCCGCACCGAAAACTTGCGCTCCAACTCCGGCAAAACCCCGCTGCCGCGTCCGCCGCCCGCGCTCCCCGGCCGCCCCTGAAAAGCCGTAAACCGCCGGTCAGCCCCGTACGCCGTCCCTGCATCAATCCCGGTGCCCATACCTGCGCCATAATACCCGCCGTTCACACCGCCGCGGCCTGTACCAAAGCCTGCGTCCGTGCCAAAGCCTGCGTCCCTGCCATAATCGCGGCCGCTGCCCGCATCCGTATATTCCGGCTCCCGCAACACGCCGCCCGCCGCAACATCTGCCGCAAAACTCTCCGTTCCTCCGCAGGCACCGTTCAGCCCGCCGCCCGGAACCGCCACACCGTCCAGCCCTTCCTGCCCCGGTACAAAATCATCGGTCAGCGCCGCCAAATCCACCTTATCCGCGCTCCTCTTGTCCCCCGCCAGCAGCGCGCTCCGCACCGCCCCCACCAGCAGCGACCGCACGCCCTGCTGGTCAAAAAAGCGCACCTCCGCTTTCGCCGGATGCACATTGACGTCCACATACATCGGCTCCACTTCCAGAAACAGCGCACACGCCGGATAGCGCGAATTCTCCAGCACGCCCGCATACGCTCCCTTCAGCGCGCCCAGAAGCAGCTTGTCCCTGACCGGGCGGTTGTTGACAAACAGATATTGCGACAGCGTATTGGCTTTGTTATACGTCGGCAGGCTGACGAGCCCCGACAGTTTCATCCCGTCGCGCTCGCCTTTAACCTCCAGCGCATTCTCCGAAAACTCGCGCCCCATGACTTCCGCCGCCCGCCGGAGCCTTGCGTCAAAAAAATCCCCGTTCGCCGCCGGCAGCACAATCTTCTTCTTTTCGTCAACGTAAAGGTAAAACGCCACTTCGGGGTTCGCCAGCGCAATGCGGCTGATAATGTCCGCGCACGCCCCCGCCTCGGCGCTGTCCGCTTTCAGGAACTTCAGCCGCGCCGGCGTCGCAAAAAACAAATCCCGCACCTCAATCCGCGTCCCCCTGGCGCGCGAACACGGCCGCACCTCGCCCTTCGCCCCGCCTTTGATTTCCAGCTCCCAGCCGTTTTCCGCGCTTTCCTGCCGCGTCGTGATTTTCATCTTCGCCACCGAGGCAATCGACGGCAGTGCCTCGCCGCGAAACCCCAGAAACTGCACATTGAACAAATCGTCCGACGGCAGCTTGGACGTCGCGTGCCGTTCCACCGCCAGCGCCAGGTCTTCCGCATCCATGCCTTTGCCGTTGTCCTCAACCGCAATCAGCGTCTTGCCCCCGGCCTTGAGCGTTACCTCAATCCGCGTCGCCCCCGCGTCCAGCGCGTTCTCCACCAGCTCCTTGACCGCCGACGCCGGGCGTTCGATAACCTCGCCCGCCGCAATCTGGTTGACTAAATTGGATGGCAAAACCCGGATAGACATAGTACGCGTTCCTTTCTTCAACAACTTCGGCAGCTCCGGTCGTACCGCACCTATACCCGGCCGTACCCAGCCCATACCCGGTCGTACCGCACCCATACCCGGCCGTACTCAGCCCGTACCCGGCCGTACTCAGCCCGTACCCGGCCGTACTCAGCCCGTACCCCGGTCGTACCGCACCCGTGCCCGGCGCTTCCGCCGGCTGCCTGCTTAACTTAAGAGCAGTATAGCGTGCCCCGCCCCAACGCCGCAATATGTTTTTGAGATGTCCACAACCCGCCGCGCCTCATCACCTCCCGCGCCCCTCCGCCTGCTCCCCAGACCCCGTAAAAAGTAGTGACAAACAGACAAAAACACGCTGCACGCCGCATCAGCAAATTAAAAATTCTGAATAATGCAGACCATGACATTTGACAAGAAATTACGCCCCGGCTGTAAAACACAAAAAAACAGAAGCGCCCGCAAGACGCTCCTGTTTTTTTTATAGCCTGCTCCCGTCATCCGGTACGCTGTTTCTATGCCGCTTTTTCGGCACCGGCTCCGGCTTCTGCCCGCAAGGCCCGTACCTTTTCAATCAGGGCGCTCGTTGACCCGTCATGTCTCGGCGCCGCGCACTGAGACGCCGCCCCGCATTGGCCGGCTGCCGCAGTTCCGTTCCGAGCCGCTCCCGCGCCGCCGTTTTGCGCCGCGCTGCCCTCAAGCTCCGGCAAAATCTTCAACGCCAGCTGCTTGCCAAGCTCGACACCCCACTGGTCAAACGAATCAATCTCCCAAATCACGCCCTGCGTATAAACCTTATGCTCATACATCGCAATCAGCATGCCGAGCGCATACGGCGTAATCTTCTTCAGCAGGAACATATTGGACGGGCGGTTGCCGTCAAAGCTCTTGTTGAGCTTGAGTTTCTCAATCGCCGCTTCGTCCTTGCCCGCAGCGCGCAGTTCCGCCGCCGCCTCGTCGGGCGTCTTGCCTTTCATCAGCGCCTCCGCCTGCGCCAAAACGTTGGCGAGCAGAATTTCGTGATGCTTGCCGATTTCGTTGTGCGACACCGCCGGAATGATAAAGTCTACCGGCACCGGCTCGGTTCCCTGGTGCAGAAGCTGGAAAAACGAATGCTGCACATCGGTGCCCGCCCCGCCGAACAGCGCCGGCCCCGTCGCGTAATCGGTAATTTTGCGGTTGTCGAGCCGCACCGACTTGCCGTTGCTCTCCATGTCAAGCTGTTGCAGATACGCCGGCAGGAACTTCAAATACTGGTCATACGGAATCACCGCATACCGGTGGATATTGTAATAGTCGTTGTACCAAATCCCCAGCAGCGCCATAATCACCGGAATGTTCTGCTCCAGCGGCGCGGTACGGAAATGGTTGTCCATCGCCTCGGCGCCGCGCAAAAGCTCGTGAAAATTCTCGTACCCGACCGCAATCGCAATGGAGAGACCGATAGCCGACCACAGGGAGTAACGTCCGCCGACGAAATCCCAGAACTCAAACATATTGTTGACGTCAATGCCGAATTCCGCCACCGCCTTGGCGTTCGTCGAAAGCGCGACAAAGTGGTTGGCAACCGCCGCCTCGCCCAGCGCTTTGACCAGCCAGTCGCGGCAGGTGCGCGCGTTGGTCAGCGTTTCAATCGTCGTAAAGGTCTTGGACGCGACGATAAACAGCGTTTCCTCCGGGTTAATCTGCCCCAAAACTTCCGCACACGCCGTGCCGTCAATGTTGGAGATAAAATAGCAGTTGATGTCTTTCGCCCAGTATTTCTTGAGCGCCGCCGTTACCATATACGGCCCCAGATCCGACCCGCCGATGCCGATGTTGACGATGTTGGTGAGCTTTTTGCCCGTTGCGCCCTTAAACGCCCCGCTGCGCACCGCGTCCGAAAATTCTTTCATCTTCGCCTGCACGCGCAGGATTTCCGGCATAACGTCAACGCCGTCGACCGTTACCGGCCTGCCCGAAAAATTGCGCAGCGCCGTATGCAGCACCGCGCGGTTTTCGGTAACGTTGATTTTCTTGCCCGTAAACATATCCTCAATCCGGTCTTTTAAATTATGCTCGCGCGCCAGATTAAACAGCGCCTCCAGCACGCCGGCGTCAAAACGGTTTTTGGAATAGTCGTAGGTCAGATCCCCGAGCGTCAGGGTATATTTTTGCGCCCGCTCGCCGTCCGCGGCAAACAGGTCATTCATTTCGGTTCCGGCAAAACGCTTGTACTCGGTGAGCAGCGCCGCCACGGCATCAGATACTGCCATAATGTAGCCTCCTAAAAATCAAGTATGTCATCGCTCCGGCTCCCGCGCCCGTGAACATTTCGCCCACTGCAGCGCCGCCGCCCGTGCCCCGTTGCCCTCGCTCCGTATGCACCGCCGCAGCCGCCCGCGCCGCCGGCCATCGCGTTAATGCCCGGAATATACGCCCCCGCCCGCCGCCTGTCAAGCTTTTCACCGCATTTTTCCCACATTTCCGCTGCCGCCCGCAACGGGCCGCCCCGACCGCCAACGAGCCGCACCGCCCGCCAGCGCCATATCCACCGCCAGCGCCACTCCCCGCGCTACTCCCTCCGCGCCATATCGCCCTCTCATCTCCCCTTCGCCCGCAACACGCCCCTCTGTTGCCGCGCCATATCTTCCCGCGCCCTTCCCACGCCTCCCATTCCCAACCCCTTGCTCCGGCAAACTTCCCCCCACGCCTCCCTTTCCCAGCCCCTTGCTCCGCAAATTTCCCCCCCCGCCCCTCCGTCCGAACCGCGCGTTAACCCGGCATTAACCCTCTCCGTGCTATCATAACGGCAAATCTGTTTTTTGAAAGGATGACAAAAATGGCAAAACCCGTTAAAAAGAAACCCGCTGCCCCCAAGGCACCCAAAGCAGCGTTGAAAAAAGCGCCGAAAAAAGCCCCCGCGCACCCTGCCGCAATTCCGGCGGCAGCCCACTCACACGCCGCAACCTCGATTTCGGCGGCGGAAACCGCGGCCGAAAGCGAGACTTTAGCAGCAGCCCAGCTGCCCCCCGAAGGCTCGTCCGACGCGCTTTCCCCGGCTGCCGGCAATGCCGCGCCCGTCCCGGCGTCCAGAGCCCCGGTGCGCGAAAAAATCAAAAAGCTTCCCGCCGCAGCCAAAGCCGCGCCGAAAAAAATCGTCGAACGCACGTTGGAGGCAACGCTGAAAACCGTGGAAAAAGCCGCCGAGACCGAAGCGCAGAAAGCTGCCAGAAAAGCCCTCAAAGCAACGGCAAAAGCGCGCAAGGCGCTAAAAGCGATGACCAAGGCCAAAAAGGCTGCCCGCCGGGCGGAAGCGGAAGCCGCCGCGCTTAACGGCGCATTCCCGAAAACTGCAAATGCAGCCCCCGCTGCGGATGCCGCCACAGCTCCCGCCGATACAATGTCTGCCCGTGTCAAAAAGCTGCCCGTCGGCGCCAAAGCCGCCGCAGCCGGCATCAGGCAGGCCACCACTGCCGCCGCCAAAAAGGCCGCCCGCGAAATCAAACAGAAACTGAAACAGATTCTCCACTCCGCGGAAGAAGAGGTCTTCTATTACGAACGCCGCCAGATAATCCTGCTTACGGTGGTTTACGCCGCCATTGCCTGCCTGGTTTGGGTTCTGACCCGCTGTATGCTTTGTGCCGGACTGTTCACAAGCTGGGCGCTGGTCGTCTTTATGACTGTAGTCATGGCGCTGTCGCTCGCGGCTCTCGCCTCGGTCGTCTTCGTGCTGATATTCCCGCAGAAGCTGGCCGTCGTAACCAACGAAGGGATAAAAATCGACCACAACGCTTTCCTGAAATGGAGCGACGTCGCGCTGGCCGAAGAAAAATATACCGGCTGGCTGACCCGCCGCCCGATAATCGCCCTGCATCTCGTTCCCGGCGCCGAATACCGCCTGACATTTATGCAGCACCTGTGCCGGCATAACGTGTTCACGCCGTTTTCCATCCCGCTTTACGCGATGGTTCCGGAAGACGCCGCCAAAATACGTACGCTCGTTAAACGCTACGCGGAATATAAGGACAGCCGGGACTAGCCTTGACCGGGCTTAATCCCCGCCTTTCCGCCGCCGATGCGGCAATGCCGGAACGCCCTCGAGCCCCGGCATTTTTTATGCGCGGCAAATACCGCTTCCCGTCGCACGCCGCCATACCCGTGCCGCTGCCCGTACCGCTGGCACCGCTCACAACCTCTCCGCCACAAAAAAGACAAAAAGGACAAAAAAGCTTGCATTTAGCAAAACTTTGCGATATACCTTTTTCATAAAGAAAACAATTATGTCGAACAATTAATCTAAAATTTTTATGAAAAGAATAGCATTAGGCGTCTTCTCTCAAGAAAACGCAACAGAAAACATGTTGGAATATGTCAGACGCAATCATGAGCTTGAAGCTATGGAGCAATGGCGGATACTCAAGCGCCCCGGCGCAAAGAAAATCCTCCTCGAATATGTCAGGCACGGCGGCTTGCTCTGCTACGGCGTCGAGTACATCATCTTTCGCCTCTGGCCCAAATCCGACACGGCGGAAATTATGCTGGAATACGCCAAAAACGGCATACTGCCCGACGTAAAGTTTCTCCCCCGGCTGTTTAAGCTGCCTGACGCAAAAGAGATTTTTCTTGAATTCGTCAAACACAACCCGGACGGTCTCCGGGAAAAAGTCCAGCTCCAAATCCTCAACCGGCCTTACGCTGACGAGATAATGCTGGAATCCGTCAAACGCGGCGGATGGCTCTGCTATGATGCCCAAGTCAGAATATTCGACCAGCCCGATGCAGGGAAAATCTTCCTTGAATATGTCAGACACAGGCATGAACTTTGCTACGGCGCTCAAGTCAGAATCTTTGACTTGCCCGACGCGGGAAAAATTTTTCTGGAATATGTCAAGCTTGGAAAGCCTCTCTGCTTTGATATCCAGCTTCAGATTTTCCAGCTGCCCAATGCAGGGGACATCTTTCTTGAACACGCCAGACACGGATGGTCGTTTTATGACGAACCCCTAAACCGGCTCTTTAGGCTGCCCGGCGCAGGAAAGATTATATATATGTACGTCAGACAAAGAAAGATAGACGGCGTAAAAGAGATAGTCAGAGCTTTCAGACGGCGTGCGTAAGAAACGTCTTTAAACCGAAAAGCGGCTGTTCCTTTATGGAGCAACCGCTTTTTTTATGCCAGCAACACAGCACGGCCATGCGTCCTCCAGCCGCCGCCCCCGCCGCAGCCGTCGCCGCCCACACGCCCGTAGTACAGCACTGCCCATGGCGCCGCCATACCCGTGCGCTGCTCTAGTCGCTCTCTTCGCCCGTATCGCTGATACTGCCCGTATCGCTGATACTGCCCGTGTCGCTGACACTGCCCGTGGCGCCGGCATCGGCAATCCCTTTAACCACGCGTTCCAGCACGCCCTGCATTTTGGAAATCACGATGCCGTAGTTGGTAACCTTAACGCCCTGCCGTGCGCATTCGTTAATCCGCCGCCGCACTTCCGCGCGGTTCAGCATACAGCCGCCGCAGTGCACCACCAGCGCGTAATCTTCCAGATTATCGGGAAAATCCGCGCCCTGCGTCCACTCGAACTTCAGTTCCCTGCCGGTATATTTTTTCATCCAGTTCGGAATTTTGACCCGCCCGATATCGTCGCAGGTAACATGGTGCGAACACCCTTCCGCAATCAGCACCCTGTCGCCGTCTTTGAGCGTATCAATCGCTGCCGCGCCTGCCAGCTGCGCCGCGAAATCGCCTTTATAGCGCGCAAACAGGGTCGAAAACGTCGTCAGCCTGATGTCTTCCGGCACCGCCGCCGCCACTTCCCTGACCGCCTGGCTGTCGGTAATGACCAGCGCCGGTTTTGCCGCCAGCCCCCGCAGCATATCCGTAACTTCGCTTTCCTTAACCGTCAGCGCCATCGCTCCGGCATCCAGCACTTCGCGCAAAACCTGCACCTGCGGCAGTATCAGCCGCCCTTTCGGCGCCGCCAGGTCAATCGGCACCACCAGCATCACCAGGTCTTTCGGCTTAATCAGGTCCGCTGCCAGCGGCGGCTCGTGCGCCAGCGGTTCCAGCACCTCGGCCATACGCCGTTTCAACGCGTCGATGCCCTCGCCGGTCTTTGCCGAAACTGCCACCCCGTCATAAAGCTGCATCACCGCCCGGTCAAATTTGCCAAGCTGCCGCTCGTCGCAGAAATTAAAAACCGGAATAAACGGAATGCGCTTCTCCGCCAGTTTGGAAAGCTGTGTTTCGTTTTCTTTCGTAAGGCCGTCCCTGCCGATAACCAACAGTACCATATCCGCGCGGCGCAGGATTTTCTTTGCCGCCTGCACGCGCTGCCGCCCGAGCTCGCCTTCGTCGTCCAGCCCCGCCGTGTCATAAAAGCTGACCGGCCCGACCGGTATCAGCTCATACGCTTTCGCCACCGCGTCGGTCGTCGTCCCCGGTTCGTCGGAAACAATCGACACCTCCTGCCCGACGATGCGGTTCAAAAGCGTCGACTTTCCCGCGTTGCGGTTGCCGATAATCGCCACCGTCAGCCGCATCCCCGCCGGTACGTTTGTATTCAGTTCTGTTCCCATAGTCGTCGTCCTTTCGTTAAAATTGTTTTCTCGCCGCCAGTTGCCTGCGCACCGTCATCTCCAGCCTCGGGAGCCTGTGCACTGTCATCTCCGGCCCCGGGAGCCTTCCGGGCCGTCCCGGCTTCCGCATTTTTCATTCCCGCCAGCCGGCCAGCGCCTTGTCAAAATCCACCCGGTCCAGCCGCTCCGGCAGCACCATGCCGTTCTTATGCCGGTCTGTAAACAGGACTGTGAGCGGAGCATAAAACTTCCCGTATGCGGCAAACCACGGCCAGGCCGCCCCCGGAACATTCATTTCCCCGGCATTAATCCGCACCACGCGCAGCCCCGCCTTCTGCAGCTCCCGTAACGCCAGACGGTTATATACCGACAACGGCGAATACGGCGCTTCAATGCTCACCAGTACCGGCACCGCCACGCTGCCCTTCTCAGCCATACCGACGTCCGTCTCGCTGTTCTCAGCCATACCGACGCCCGTCTCGCTGTTCTCAGCCACACCGATGCCTTTCTCGCCCTTCTCAGCCATGCCGACGTCCGTCTCGCTGTTCTCAGCCATGCCGATGCCTTTCTCGCCCTTCTCTGCCATGCCGATGCCCTTTCCGGTACCCGCCCCCGCTCCGGCCAGCGCCAATCCGCCTGCCGCCAGCAGATACCACACAGCCGCCGCAAACAGCCAATGCCGCTGCACCCGGTTAAACAGCTCCAAGCTTCTCTTTTCCGAACGCGTATGCTTAATTGTTTCTGCCACTGCCTGCGGAAAAGCATACCACAACACAAACAGCAGTACCAGCCCGACCGCCAGCCCCAGCGCCGCCGCGCTGCCGAAACAACCGGCTGTCAGCCAAAGCAGCCCCGCCGCGTATACGCCGGTATAAAAAGCATTAAACCGCCGCAGCACCGGCACCCGCAGCCATGCCGCAGCTCTCTGCCCCCGCAGCTCCGCCGCTGTCAGCACTGCCAGCGGCAGCACCGTAATTCCAAGCCAGATGCACCCCAGCCCCGCCGTCAGCTCCGCCCATGCCGGCGCCAGCCAGACGCCGCCCGCCGCCTGTACCAAACTGCCCGCCGTACCTCTCAAAAATTCCGTACCCGCGGCAAAACTCCCCTCCGCCGCGCCGCTCCATATTTCCGCGCCGCCCGCAAACAGCCCGCTCAGCGCCTCCGCTTTCAGCACCGTCGGAAACGCCGCCGCCAGCAACACCGTAAACAGCCCGGCCAGCCAGCCGCGCCTGAATATTTTTTTCAACGGACGGAACAAAGCAAAATCCATATATCCGAGCGCTTCCGCCCACAGCGGCAAAATCACCGCCGCCGCTCCCGCCGCCAGCCACGGGTTATAATACAGCGCGCCGAAATATGCCCCCCGGTATCCGATGCCCAGCAGTGCCAGTCCCAGCGCTGCACCCGCCGCATACCGGCAGAAAATCCGCCGCCGTTCCGCCCTCTCCCGCAGCTGCCTTGCCAACCGCAGGAACAAGCCGAAAATTCCCGGCATCAGATTCAGCAGCAGCCCGTAGGCAAACAAAGTGCCCCCTGTTGCCCGTGCCGCTGGCACTGCCCGGGGTACGACCGTCATTTCAGTAACCGTCCCCGGCGCCTTACGCCCCCGGATACCTTCTCCCGCCGCTGTCTCCGTTGCCCGTGCCGCTGGCACCACTTCCCCTGTTGCCTGTGCCGCTGGCACCGCTGCCACTGTCATAACCGTCCGCAGCACCTCGCTGTCATCAAACGACGCGCTGAGCGCAACCTCCTGCAACGGCAGCTCCGTATCCCTCCCGGTGCCGTCCGCAACGCTGCCGCCCGCAACAGCAGCCTCTGCCGCGCCGTATCCCGCATTTTCTCCGCTGCCCGACCGTGCGTCAAATGCGCTGCGCCCCTGTTCTCCCGCCTGTTTTCCTGCCCGTTCTCCCGCCTTTTCTCCCGCCCGTTTTCCTGCCCGCACGTCAAATGTAACGCGGGCATAGCCGTCGCCAAGCTCGTAACGGGGATTGACAAAATTCGTCCCGGCCGCGTCTTCCGCCATTGCCGCCATATTGCTCACCCTGCGCGACAGGGCAAACGTCGCCGTCAGCGTTCCCTTTTCCCGGTCATAAACCAGCTTCTCCGCCCGCGCGTGCCGGCTCTCTGCCGGCGGCAGATGCGCAAACCCCTGCGTAACGTAGTTGTAATGTATGGAATCTTCCGCTTTGTCCGAAGCCCGGAGCGTCAGCCCGTGATGTGTCGCCGCCGCCTGACAGGTTCCGTCCGCCGTGCAGAGTTTGAAATGCAAATCCCCGGCAATATGCATCGCCTTCCCCGTATCCGCCCGCGTAAACTCCAGCGGAAAACGGATATGCCCGGTAAGCACGCGCCTGGCCTCCCCGCCCTTTTCCACGCCGTTCGCCAGCGGCGCATACATGCGGAAAGATTTGATGTTGCGGCTGCCCATATTGCCCGTACCGCCGGTACTGACCATATTGCCCGCGCCGCTGATACCGCCCGTGGCGCTGCCACCGCTGCCGCCGTCCTCGCGCAGCACAAAAGCCGCCCGGTTTTCCGGATTAAGCAAATCGCCGCTGACATACATCCCGTCCGGCACATAAATTTCCGCCACGCCGCGGATGATTTCCTTATCGCCCGGACGCGCCGTATCCAGCAGCAGCCTCGCCTTAACGCCGCCGCCGGCTTCCACCGGCTTTTCGCCCGCACCGTCGCTGTATGAAGGCATCTTCCGCAGCGCGCGCCAGAACCCGCCGAAATCCAGCTCCAGCAGTGCCAGCACCATTTCGTCGGTATTCAGGTCTTCCGGCGAGATATAGTTCTTGTCGCGCCGCCGCACCGGCTCGCCCAATGCGCCGGGATCATATTCCAGATACTTGTACGGACGGTACCGCACCTGATATTCCCCCGCCGCCGACTGCTTGCGCAGGTCTGTCTCTTCCGGCGCAAATTCTCCGTCCTCTGCCACAATCGGCGCGTCTTTCGGCAAAATGCCCGCCGCCTTGATATTATGTTTCAGCCGTGCCACCGCATAGTCGTATTTGCGCTTCCAGCTGACGAAAAAGCGGATTCCGCTTTCCAGCGTTTTCAGCGTTCCTTCGCCCGCCGTCGGATATACCCGGCTCAAAAAACCGGTTAAATCGCCGTCAAGCGCCTCCCCGGCAAAAACCTTGTCGACAATAAACGGCAGCAGCGCCAGTTTGGCCAGTTCGTTGTCGCTCCGGATAATCGGCTCCGGCGTTTCGCCCTCACTGCCCGTATCGCCGCTGCCCGCATTGCCGCTGCCCGTATCGCCGCCGCTTGCCGCCGCGGTCAGGTCGCGCACCCGGTAGACAATGCTCTCGCCGCCGACCGCAGCAGCCGTCCCCGGAAGCGTATCCCGAACCGCCGACACCGCCGCACCGCCGTTTTCCGGCGCTGTCGTATCTCCCGCCGTCGCCCCGGCAGCCCAGGCTGCCCCGTACATCAGCTTGAAAACCAGCGCCGCGCACCCTATATAACAAACAAACCTTTTCATAAAATTTTACTGTTGATTTAAAAACAATATTAAGCTATGAAAAGATATTATATCAGACCAGCCAAAAAGCAACAAACTTTTTTACGAAAGACACATATTACGATGAAGGACAGAAAGAGACGGTTTGAAATACTGGAAGAATTGGACGATTTTGATGAATCTTTTATGTTTGAGGAATGGGGGCAGCGGCCGGCACCGAAATCCAAATCCCGCCGCAAAGCACCCGCAGCCGAAAACCGCCGCCGCGGAAGTTTTGGCGGGCAACGCACTGCCGACGGCTCCCGCCTGAGCGCAAAAAACAACGGAACCGGTACCAACAATTCCCGCCTGAGCGCAAAAAACAACGGAACCGGCACCAACAACCCCCGCCTGAGCGCCAGGAGCAACAACGCCGGCACTCAAAACCGTTTTGCCGCCAAATCCGGCGGACAACGCGTCGCCGACGACAGCACCCTGACCGGCAAATGCCTCGTTTACATCGGCTCCGGCAAGAACGACCTGTATAAAGAGTCGGTTATCTATATTACTGACAGTTCGCCCGAAAGCGTCAAAGGAATAATGATAAACAAGCTCCTCTTCGGCTCGGCTGTTGTTGAATGCCGCAACCATGAAGACGGCGGCGAAAAAGACGTGCGCGGCGTTTACGAAGACCTCTATCAAGGCGGCCCGGTCAACCCCGCCAACGGCTTTGTGCTGTTTCCGAGCGACGGGTATTTTTACAGCGACCCGCACGCCCGCGTTCAGGGCGAAATCGCGATTTCCAGTTCGTTCGGCGTCCTTCAGGATATCCTCGACGGCGAAGGCCCCGACAAAAAGATTATCGCCATGGGGCATTGCGTCTGGAAACGCGGCGAGTTGGAATGGGAGATTTTCAACAACGAATGGCTGATTGTCCCCGGCGACCCCAAGCTGATTTTCGACACCCGTTTTGAAGACCGTTGGGAACAGGCGAAAAAGGCCAGCGGCATCAACCTCGGCGGCTATATCCCGCATATCGGGCTGGCGTAACGGCTCAAGCTCCGCGAATTAGTTGCTGCGGATTAGTTTTTTCTTATCGGGCTGGCGCAATAAAACGCCGGCTTTTTTTATTCCAGCCGGCGCGTCCTCGTCAGCCCATAGCCGGGCATGCTTTAATATCCGTATGTCTGGTAATTGTTGTAATACCCGCGCGGCGCCTGATGATACCGGTTGCGGTACGGAACCTGTCGCGGCGCCGTCTCCTGCATACGGTACGGAACCTGTCGCGGCGCTGTCTCCTGCGTACGGTACGGGACCTGCCGCGGCGCTACCCTCTGCTGCGGCATGGTTCTCCGCCCCGCTGCCTCAAGCCCCGGAAAATCCGGAATGCCGCCGTTGCCGTATTTATAAAAGTTCAGCATCTCGCGTTTGTTGATATTTCCGGCATCAATCGTCGCTTCCGGCACGCCCCACAAAATGGAAATCGGCCAAAACAACAGATTAACCATACCATAAACCCAATGCGAAGAGTCGGCGGCATTTCCGCTCGCCAGATAAAAATTGCCGCCGCCCGGGAGCACGTTAAGCAGCCCCGCCGCCAGCGGACTTGCCGGCTGCTGCCAGCCGCCGGGCGCGCGGTCAACCGTTATCCCGCGGTATTCCAAAGCCGAAAGTTCCTGTTTTTCCTGAAAAGTAAGAGAAGTGCAGCTGCCCAAACATATCCCCGCAGCCGCCAAAGCAAAAATAATTCTGTTCATATCCAGCGTCCATATTCATTTAGCCCATAATAAAAACGGCCGCTTCACAAAGAAGTGGCCGGGGTATTAGCAAGCATACAAGTAGAAATGCTGTCCCTTATTCGGCTGACCATAACTGGCCGGCCTTATTCGAAACTACCCCGGCCATAACAAATATGACGTATACAGGAATCTAACTTGCCAAAAGAACCTGTCTTGGGGATTTATAACTACGGTGCACAGAAAATTCAACCGTTCAGCCGAATCTTTCGCACCAAGACCTTGCCGTGCCATAGCGCGCGCAGGGTTATGTGTTATATCTCGGTGCTATCCATGCACCGCTACTTGTAGAGGGCTGCTAAACCCCCGCCGGCGGTATCCCGCCTGCTAGATGTCGCCAAAGCGGCACCTGTATCTTTTTTACTATATTGTTTTTTAGATTGCAAGCTTTTTTTATTCCCGCCCGCCACACCTCTCTCATCTGCCCCCTCGCTGCCCGCTCGCTGCCCGCTCCGCCACATTACCGCCCCGGTACACCTCTGCCCCCTGCCGTCCCTCGCTGCCCGCTCCGCCCCGGTATACCTCTGCCCGCTCCGCCGCCCCTCTCCTTAAAAAAACATTGACAAAAAGACAAACCCCGCCTATGCTCGCGCCAATTCCAGTATTATAATCTCAATTATTAACGCTAATTTTTTTAATTTATGAATTTGCCAACTATTCAGATTCCGTATTACTTTACGGATCAGCGGCACAGCGGATACGCCGATGCCGTCATGGCGGGAAAAGTCAGCTCCGCCAATTTCGTTTTTGTTTCGGACGTGGAAGACATTGCGCCGATTTTGCCGGAAGAGCCGGACTTGCGTCTCGGTTCGCCCGAACATTTTCTCGGCGCGTTTATGGCCGCTCTGGCCAAGCCGGAAAATCTGAAAGCCCTCCCGCACATCATTGCCTTTTGGCAGGACAGGCGGCTGGCGCCTCTCTCGCTTCTGGCCGAGGCTTATTTGGGCGTCGGGCTGCAAAAATACGCCCGGGATGCCCAAGTGCCGCAACAGCGCACACTGTACCGTCAGGCCGTTGCCAAACTCAAACGCGAGATAACCAAAAACGCCTCTCCGGTAACGCCGCAGGCGCTGGAGCTTCTCTGCCTCTGGCCGGATATCGCCGCGCAAAAGCTGGGGCTCCTTGTCGAAGGCGCTGACTACAGCCCCGTGCTGGCCAAGCTCGGTTTCACCGGCACGGCGCGCAACATTGCCGCCTTTCTGCTGAAAAACGGTTTTGCCCGCAATCTCCGCGCGATTACCGGTTATCTGCTGCCTCTTCTTGAAACGCTGCAGGAAACCGCCGGAAAAACATCGCAGGGTACCGCCGGGAAAACATCGCAGGGTATCGCCGAAAAAACATCGCCGGAAGCTGCCGGAAAAACATCGCAGGGTACCGCCCATAACACGCTGCTGCCGGAAAAGCTCACCTTGGGCGCCGCAGCCGAAATTGCGCTTGCCAACGGCGTTTCCGAACTGGTGCGCCGCCGGGAAAATCTCGACAGCTCCGATTACCGCGATTTGTCCCGGTGCCTGCACAGGATTCGCCCCGGAGTTGCCCTCAACATTTTCCTGAAGCTTATCGGCGCCGACTTGGTTACGGAAACCCGGCATATCATGGAAATGCGGACAAACCGCGAAATCGTCGTTCATTCGCCCGACACGGTCTTCAGCGACATCCGCCGTCTGGCGGAAAAACGGCAGGACCCGCAAATGAACCTCAAAATCGCCGCCGCGTTGTACGACGTTGCGCTGCCGCGGGAAAATTACGAACTGCCGCAGCTGGCCGCCGTCCTGCTTGCACAGCCGCAGAAACGCCCCGAAGACTGGAACGCGCTGCTTGGCTTTGCCCGCCATGTCCTTCAGGATTGCAACGCGTCCAGTCAACAGCTGTATCGCTGCCTGTGTGCCGTTGCGCTGAACAGCGGTGAATTTGCCGATATGGTGGAAGTTGCCGAATTCAAACACTGGGCCGTGGAAAAAGCCGGTCTTTGGCGCTGCGGCTGGGCCCCCGTACAAAACGTGTTCCGAAGCCGCGGCAGCTTCCGGGAAACGGACAGCACGGCGTTCGTCGTTTTTTATGCCGATTCGCCCCATTCTCTGGATTGGAAAAAATCGCTGCCCGCCCTGTTGCGCGACACGGATCTGAAACCGCAGGTCCGCCGGGAAGCGGTCGAAATCATCGCCGCCCGCCACTGCGGGGAAAAACCGGATTTTCTGCTGAAGGAAGATTTGGAAAAACTCGCCGAATGGGCGCCTGCCCTTCCCGAAGCCTGGCTCGAAACGCTGCCCTGACCGGCGCCGCTTTCACCTGCTGCTCTGGCCGGCGTCGTTTTTACCTGCTGCCCCGCTATCGCGCCAGCCCTCGCACCCGGCTGTTTCCGCAGCCCCGGCACCCGGCACTCCGTCTGCAGGCCTCGCATTCTGTCGCCCGCCCCGGCTGTTTCCGCAGCCCCGGCGCGCTTCTTTTTCCTGCCCCTCGCCGGGCAGGATTTTTTTTATCCACCATGCAAAAAAACACTTGCATTTTCAAATTAACCTGATAAATATACTTCCGTTGCCGTTTTAGCTCAGTTGGTAGAGCAACGCATTCGTAATGCGTGGGTCGGTGGTTCAAGTCCACTAAACGGCACCAGATTAAAACCCTTGCAAGTCAAGGGTTTTAATGTTTTTAAATTCTTTCGGCATGAACAATATAAATTTCTTTCAAATCAGCCTCAAATAATTATTGACTTTAAACAAAAGTTCTATTATTTGTATATATGGTTAAAGTTAAGCACACCTCCCTCATGGTGTGCTCTTTTTGTATCCCTCCGCCAACGCTGGCAAAACGGCCATTTCCGGATATGTCCGCCCCTAATACTTCGCCTTGTACACCTCAAGACACTTCGCCATATCCAAAAACGTCTTCATGTGCCGGTGGCACGTTATCGGCTCGCGCGGTGCCTCGACATAAACATATTCAGTCCTCGCGCAGCCGCAGAGTAACAGCATCAGCAGGCAAAGGGCTGTCCCAATCAAAACCGCCCTTGTCCTTCTCTGCCTCTGCTGCCTCCTCAATCTCGCACAATCGCTTATCGGCTCGTAACGCCTTTTCATCTCGTTTCGCAATTTCCGCCTCCAAAAATGATGTTTTCCCCAACAGGGCACTCTTTTCGCCCTGCAATGCCGCAATCTCCCTGCCCCGCTCGATATACAGGCTCACCGAGACATACAGCGCCAGCAGCAGCCCCGCCACGGCGTATGTTAAAAATCTGGTCATATCCGCCTCCGTTTTTTGTATCAATCCGTCCCTCTGCCGACGCTTCGGACTCCCTCTCCCGGTACCTGAGGCTGCCGTCCCGCCGGTGCAGCCTCAGCGTCCGACACGCCGCTTTACGCTTTCGTCGCCGTCTTAAACTCGTATCTGCCCGCCTCATCGGTCGCCCCGGTGGCAAATCCGGTCAGGCTCAGCGACGACGCCATGCCGAACGTATCCGCGTACCAGTCGTTTGAAGACGTCGTCAGCTTATATATGCCCATGTTCCAATAAACCAGTGTCTCCGTCCGCTTTCTGTACCCGACCACCGCCGACGTCAAATCTTCCGAGAGCGCCAGACAATATGCCCCGTCATCGGCAATTACGCCCTCTGCCGGCACGGCAATGCCGATATTCAGATTGTCAAACGCCTTTGCCGCCGCGTCCCATTTAAAGGCATACACCGCCGTATGGCTGCCCGCCGTCAGAAGTTTCGTATCGTTGTTGTACTGCACCGAGCACAGCTGCCCTGTTAAAGCCTGCAAATCCGTCTGCAAATCGTCGGCCTCTTCCAGCGCGTAATTTTCGCCGATTTTAAAAATCGCCAGTTCCGTCGGTTCATAATTGTTTTGCTTGGAGCCGCGGTTGCAGATGAAATAATCCCCCGCCTCAAGCCCCGTCGCAAACATGACGGGATAATTGTCCTTAACAAGCGTGCTGTTTCCGGAGCCGATTTCCCGCGGCGTCCCGAAAAACTTGTCAAAATCATAAAATTTATAGTTTCCCTCCCCGTCGGCAACAAACATTTTCCCGTCCAGCATCAATGCGGAATAAAGATAGCCGCTAAACCCCGTTAACGGAAATTCGCCGAGCAAATTCGCCAGCGTAAAGCTCCCGGCCGCAACCCACTTCAGCACGTTTCCGCTCCCCAGATACAGGCCGGCATAATTCGTGTATGCGTCTTTCGTAACCGCCGAAGAATAAAGCGCCGTTGCATTGCCCGCATAGTTGGAAGCATACGCTATAACCTCCCCGGCGATAAAGCGGACAAAATTTCGCCCTGACGGCCCGGCGTTCAGGTCAGACGCCGTCCACGCCTTCGTTTCCGCATCGTAGGTAAACAGCTTGCGCCCCGTACCGCTCAGATTCACCACCCAGAAATTGTTGTCGGCGTCAAAAACCGGCGCATACTGCGTGCTGCTTCCGCCCGCATAATGCTGATACGCCGTATTCTCGTCCAGATTATGCCTGTTCAGCCAGGCCTTCGTCCCTCTGACAATCGCCGTTCCCGTATTGTTGACCGCAAAAACCGTTTCGCCGCCGTCTCCGCCTTGCAAAACCAAAGCATTCGTTGTTCCTTTCATTTTTCCTCCGTAATATTCATCATAAAAACCATAAATTCCAAGAGCCTGCCCCGCCGCCCCGTCCCATGTCTCCCGCGGCTCCGTTTCGCCTCCCGTCAGCTCCGTCCCATGTCTCCCGCTGCCACGTCCCATGTTCCCCGCAGCTCCGTTTCGCCTCCCGTCAGCTCCGTCCCATGTTCCCCGCGGCTCCGTTTCGCCTCCCGTCAGCTCCGTCCCATGTCTCCCGCCGGCTCCGTTCCACCCCGCTGCCGGCTCCGTCCCCCCGCTGCCGCGGCGTCAGGCCGTTATCGTCCGTTGCTCCTCCAGCGGTTTCCAATAGTCCGTCCAGCCGCCCGTGCCGCCGGAAGTTTTCGTCCGCAGAACCGCCTGCGCCAAATCCATGTCGCCGTTGAACGACGATGTGCCGTCATTGGAAAGCCAAAAAGGCTCTCCGCTTTTGAACACGTCCGTCTCCGTCTGCACCGCCTGTGTCCATGCCGCAGCCTCCGGCAGCGTATCCGCCGTATAGGCGCCGTTGTCCTCCAGAACATACAACGTCGACGCATACGCCCCTTTTTCCGCATCGTATATCATCTGCGCCCGCACCCAGTACGTCGTTCCCGCCGTTGCCGTGCCGCCGGTTTTCCGCGACCCGTCATAGATGCACCACGCCGCGCCGTAAAGCCCGAAAAAGGCGTTGGTTTCCGCGTTCCTGAAAACCGTATTGTATCCCGACGGCGTCTTCGGCGTTATCTTTGCAATAAATTCCACATCGCCGAAAAAGAATTCCGTTACCGGCAGCGTTTTGTCGGCAACAAGCCACATCCCGTCCGCAAACGCCGCCGTATCGCCGCGAAACGTAACGCCGCCTTCAACGCTGAAATGCACAATCGGCCACGGGTTTGTAACGTGCGATTCGATAACCTTGTGCCCGATCCACACTTTCCCGTCGACAGCCGCCGCCGTATCAAACGCCGTCGTTTCCGCTTCCGCGTCGCAAAAGCAGTTCCAGTCGGCCAAAGCCCCGGTATCTCCGTCCAACGCGCCCGGCAGGATTTCCGAATAAACCGTATACGCTTTCCAGTACGCCTTGCCGCCAACCGTGATAAGCGAATTATGCAGGTCAATCGTCCCCGTCCACGCATTGTTGCCGGAATCAAAGCCGAAACACAATTGCGCCGCAGTCGTGGAATACTGCACGGCCGCCGAAACAACGCGGATAAATTCCTCCCCGTTCGCCGTAACCGTATATGCCGCCCCGTCCCAGCCGGCCTTGATGACATAATCCGTATCCGCCGCCAGCGCCTGTTCGGAAACGGCCCCGTCCGCAATATCCCAGGCCGAAGTCGAACTCGCGAGATACAACATAAGGTGCCCCGCCGCATCCGTGCAAAGCTGCGGCGTCGCCCGGTTCGTCGAATAATTGCCGAAAATATAGCTCTGGTCGGCGAACGTTTCCGGCGTATGGATTTTCACGGTAATTTCCCAGGAATACGACTGGTTGTAAAACGCCGTGTAAATGTTGTTCCCGCTCGTAATGTTGCGCAAAACGCCGTCTTCGCCGATGTCCGGGCTGCCTCTCCGGCTGAAATTGTCATAAACCGTATTCGCGTTGCGCAGAAAATACCGCTTGCCCGCAGGCGCCGCCACGCCCCTGTAGCCGCCGTAAGCGCCTCCGTCCGGCAAAATCCCCGCCGAAACGGAAAGGACCGTGCCGTCCTGCGTAATCGTAACCCCGTCGTAGGGCTCCAGCGCAACGTCGTCGACCGTATTCGCCGTTACCGATTTCGCCACCGTCTTGTCCCAGTAGCGCGCCTTGGTTATCTTGTACCTGAACGGCATTCCCGCGTAAACCTTTTTGTCAAATGTCTTGTTATCTGTCGTCATTCTGCTTCTCCTGTAAATTCAAACGTGTCCGGCGCCGGCGTTACATTGACCTTCAGCGAAAGTTCCGGCAGCGCGCCGTTAAACTCAACCCGGCCGCCGGCGGTATTCCCGGTGGCAAATCCCGTTACAAAACTCTCGCCCGCCAAATCGACCGTCCTTTGCGCATAAAGCCTGCCGTCGCCGTTCGCCAGAACATAGCCGTACGCGTCGCCCCTGTATCCGCCGGCAGCGGAGCTGGGATTGGTATGCGACACCACCGAAAGCAGCGACAAATCATCCGCAAACACCGGCTTGTATATGCCGTAGTCCGGATTGTTCTCCGCCAGTTCCGCCGCCGTTTTTATCGGCGTAAACAGCTTGCCTTCGCGATCGGCCGCAAACAGGTAAATGCCGTCCGCCGTGCCGATGCTGAGCGTTTTGTTGTTCGGGTTATAAAGCCACCATGCATTTGCCGACAGTGTTGCCAGATTCGCCGGCATATCCAGCGGCACCACCGCGTCGTTTTCGTCGACCGTAAACGTCTGCCACTGCACGCCGCCGCCGGTGTCCATGTTGGTTTCGGCGGACGGGCTGCAAAAGATGACCGCCCCCGGCCGCAGATCCGTCGCCATAACGGCAAAAACGCCGATATTGCCGCTCCACAACAGCACCGGGCTTGTCGGAACCGCCAGGTCGTACAAATAAGACGTCCCGGCGGAAACCCCCGGAAAAAGCAGCAGGCGCTTCGCTTCGGAATCGTAAATTCCCCGATAGGCGGTCTCAGCCAGCCCCGTAAACGTGTACAGGGTACTGCCTGCCCTCTGCGCCTCATAGTCAAACTCCTGCAACACCGGCGCACTGCCCTGTTCCTTGTAAAGCCGCATTCCGCCGCCGAGATAAAAATCGCTTTCCTTGGCCGACAGATGCACCTCCCGCACCGTCAGGTCAAGGCGTGTGTTCGTCCCGCGCCCGCAGGCAAACATCTTGCCGTCGATAAAGCTGTAATTCGCCAAAATATCCCAGCTGGCAAAGTGCCCCAGGCTCCCCCCGACGGCAAAAGCCCCGTTTTTGCAAAACGCCGGATAAATATGCCCCGTAGAATAACGGCTGTAAATCAGCATCGTCTTCCCGTAAAAGGCGGTGCTGGCACTGTACGTTTTTGAAGGCGTCTCCAAATGCTGCCTGCCCTCCTGCGTCCGCAGCCTGTTTGAGATATAAGCCTTTTCCCCGGCGCTCCAGCCGCTCTCTTCCCCGTTATAGGCATAGATAAGCGAAGTCCCTCCGCCGCGATAAACCAGCGCGTTCGTTGTTCCTTTCATGTTTCCTCCATAAAAAAAGGAGCCGGCCCCACTGCCGCCCCCATAAAAAAAGCAGGCTCATCCGTCCCGCATTCTCATAACCAAAACAGCCCGGCATCATTCAACCGGACCGCATTCTCATAACAAAAACAGCCCGGCATCATTCAACCGGACCGCATTCTTATAACAAAAACAGCCCGGCATCATTCAGCCAAACCGCATTCTTATAACAAAAACAGCCCGGAAAACACCCGAGCCCGTCAGTATAATACAAAAGCCCGCCGCCTATGTCAATAGTTTCGCCCCCCTCTTGAAAAATATTTTTCCTCGCCCCCGCCCGCCCCGCCACTCTCTGCCCCATTGCCCCTTTGCAAAAAAATACCCACCGGGTGAAAAAAAAGCTTGATTATTTCAAAATTATATTATATCTCATTCTTGTTTTGCACGACAGTGCCCGAAAGGCGCCCGCCCGCAAAGGCGGAAAATGCAGAACCGCGACCGCCCCGTATTACCGGCGGCAGAAGCGTAAATGAGCGCCATCCCGGCTGACCGGGACAAAGGCGTAAAAAGCGCCCCGGCACCCCCGGAAAAAGGCGCAGGATGTGCGGCCATGGCGGAATTGGTAGACGCGTAACGTTGAGGTCGTTATGGGCTAAGCCCGTGGAAGTTCAAGTCTTCTTGGCCGCACCAGAATTTTCTGTATTGTATTATAAACGGGTATCCGCAGCTGTTGCGGTTTTTGAAAAGCGCCGGAGGGCGCAGGGAGGGGCGATGCTGAGAATTTATCGGACCGAAGAAGACGGCAGGCTCACAAAACTCAAAAAAAACAAGATTCTCCCCATGACCTGGTGCTCGCTCGTCAACCCGAACGAAGAAGAGCTGCTGCAGGTATCAACCGTTTTGCACGTTGACTACGACCTCCTTAGCAATTCGCTGGATGCCGACGAGCGCTCCCGCATTGAGCAGGAAAAAAATTCGCTGGCCATCATCATCAACCTGCCGCTTTTGGACGACGAGGGCAATTTTGACACTCTCCCCTGCGGCCTGGTCATCACCCCCAAAAACTTCATCACCATCTGCGCCCGCGACAACCGCGTTATGAATTCTTTTAACCGTTCGACCGCCAAAACGTTCGACACCCGCGACCGCGCGCGCTTTATGCTGAATATTCTGTACAAATGCACCCAGTTTTATTTAAAGTACCTGAACATCATCAACAAGCGCACCGACGAACTTGAATACGCCCTGCGCAAAACCACTTCCAACAAAGAGCTTTTCCAGCTGATGGAAATCCAGAAGTCGATGGTTTATTTCACCACCGCGCTGAAAGACAACCACCTCGTGCTCTTAAAACTGCTGCGCCTGATGCGCACCCCCGCCGTCGCCAAACTTGCCGGCTTCGGCAATGACGACGCCGACCTCCTCGACGACGTGATTATTGAAAACAAACAGGCGATAGAAATGGTGGATATGCACCGTTCCATTTTGGAAGGCATGATGGACGGCTTCGCCAGCATCATCAACAATAACGTTAACCTGGTGATGAAATTCCTCGCCGCTATCACGATTATCCTCTCTATCCCGACCATGCTCGCCTCGTTCTGGGGCATGAACGTCCCGGTGGCATTCGCCGGCGACCCCAACGGCTTCTGGCTTGTGATGGGCCTCTCCGCCATAGCAACCGTCATGACGATTATCTATTTCCGCCGCAAGGGAATGTTCTGACCGGCTTCTCCTCCTCCCGGCATTGCCTGTACCGCTGGCACTTGCCTGTGCGGCAGCTCCGCGGCGCTGCCCCCTCTGCCCTCCTACACCTCCCTTCCACAGCTGCCCCGTACCCCCGCCCCCGCTGTACCGCCTGCACTCTGCATCTGGGCTTATGGTTGTGTCAAATCCTGTAACCTGTCCCCGCTGTACCGCCTGCACTCTGCAGCTGCTTTTTTGCACTCTGCGGCTGCTTCCCTACACTCTGCGGCGATAATACGGCACCAGTTCGTCCAACGCGCGGCACAACAGGTTCTTTATCTCATCGTTGAAATACAGCCGTTCCCGCGTGCTCGCCCCTTTCGGCGCCCGGATTTCCTTTTCTTCCAGCACGATTTTATACAGCACCGGCACAAACGGTGCCGACACCTTTTTCAGCGCCCGGCGGAAATTTTCCGCCCCGATGCCGGTCTGCCAGTCGTCCCAGCCGCTGCCGCCGTCGACTTTCGGCATTGCGTAATCGCGCACCTGCAGCTGTCCCTTCCCCCATTTCAGAAAATCCGCGTACAGCATCGTTCCCGCCAGCAGCCTGTCTTCCGCGCTGTAAAGCTGGCGGTATCCATCCGCTATGTAATATTTTTTGCTGAGCCACCCCTGTTGAAAATACCTGCCCAACAAACTCGGCTTTCCCGCCGCCTTCGCTTTATCTTCTGTCATCATCAGTGTCCTCCTTTCGCATAAACATAATCCAACACGCGGTCAAAATCCGCAAACAGGCCGTTTTCCACTGCCAGCCGGTATTTCCTCCCGCGCGAAAACGCCTTAAATTCCGCCTCGGAATACAGTTTTTTCAGCTCAACTTCCAACACATATTCCACCGCTTTGCAGTATGTCGGAAACAAATGGCGGCAGCGCCCGGCACGAATATCCTCTTCCATCAGATAGCTTTCCGGCGAAAGCGGCAGGCACGGCTTCTCCGCCTTTTTCGCCCGCGAATACAGATAGCTCCTGAACCGTGCCGGATTGGGCGCAAAGTTGGTATCCTCGCTCTTGCGGTAAGATTTGATTCCCGCCAGGATATCCCCTTGCGTGTATGGTTCCAGCATTTCCTCCCAGATTTCCGTTTCCAACGCCGACGGCCTGGCAAAATTCGGATATACCTGTTTGATGTTTAAGAAAAAATAGTCGCTTTTCTGACTCATGAGTTCCCTCCGTTAATGAGTGTTTGTTTAAGTTCAAATGTCCGGTCATAAAGTTAGTCGCGCATTTCTCCCCCGCCGCCCGGTTCCTCGCCTGAAACGCTGCCCGGCGCCTCGCCCGAACTGCCGCCATTTCCGCCGCAGCCGCTCTCGTTGCCCGTACCGTTGGCACTGCCCGTACCGTTGGCACTGCCCGTGCCGTTAACACTGCCCGTACCGTCGGCACCGTCCGCATCACGCAGCACCCGTTCCTCAAGCTCCGACCAATACCCCTCGTCATCAACAGCCGCAGCATCTTTTGCCGCCCGAAAGCCGTTCTTCGCCGCGCCGTATCCCGTATCTGCCCCGCCGGTAAAACCGCCCGCCCTGTAACCGCCTGCCGGGCTTCCCGCCGCATAACCTGCCGCCAAACCTGTTTCCGCCGCTTCGCTGCAGGCACGCCGGTGCCAGAGCCGCACCGTTGCCTTCCAGTTTTTGATTGCCGTCCGCCCGACGCACCAGCCGTGGGAGTCATAAAAATCGACAAACGTCGCCGCATCGACTTTCAGCCCCTCAGCCGAAACAAACGCCTGCACTTCCGCCGCCGACGGCCGTTGAAAAACCGGCAGCGAAATTTTCCGTTCCGAAAATAAATTATTTTTATTATTTAAAATATTATTTTCTTTTGCTTCTTTTCTTTTGCCGCAGCAATGCTGAAGCAGCGGTTGAACATTGTTCTGATGTCCGCTGCCGCCGCCTGCGGCAGAAAAAGCGCCGCCCGTCGCCGCCGTGCCGTTCCCCGAAACCGCAGTTTTTTTCGCAGCTTTTTCCGCAATATTTTCCGCAACTTCTTCCGCAACATCTTCCGCCGTATTTGCAACCGTCGCATTCTCTGCCGTTGCAAACAAATCCGGCATATCGTCTGCCGCCCCGTCATCACCGCTGCTGCCCGCGTTTCCGCGCCCGTTAACATTCCGCCGCCGTGCCGCGCCGCCTTTGGCGCCGATGTCGCGCATGCGCTGCCGTTTCGCAGCCATATCCTGTTGCAGCAGCATAATATAGCGGCTGATGTTTGCTACCGTTTCGTCGACGGCGGATAAAGACGCCCCTGTAACCGCCCCGGCGCCCATATCCGCAGCCCTGCCTGCCGCTCCCGTCGCGCAATCAAGCAGCATCTCCAGCAGCAGCCCCTTCTGTTCCCGGGTCAGCCCCGCAATAATATATTTGAGATTGGTATGAAAAATAATCTGATCCATTTGTTTCCCCGTTGCCACGAATTACCCCTCGCGCACAAGCCGGCCGCTCCCGGCAGCCTGCCCGCGCAATCCGCCGCCCGCGCCGAAACGCCGGCAGCCAGTCTCTCCGATAGTCCGATAAAAGTAGTCCAAATAGTCCGATAGTCCTGAAACGGCGCCGCCGGTATTTTCCGCACACGGCGCCAAAGCTCCCGTCCCGAAACAGCGCTCAAACACCCGTCCCGCACACGGCGCCAAAGCCTGCCCCTGCATCCGGCTCCCTGCACGCTCCGCACACTCCCGCGCGCGCCCTGCATACAGCCTGATATATAACCCTGTATATACTGCAAAAATTGGGCTTGACTTTTAGGCACTTTTAATATATGATAATTAATACATTGTCAATATTAAAAAACATACTTGGCAAAAAAAATTATTCTGATAGCGTAGCATAAAAAGGAGATATTACTATGGCAGATTTACAAACAATCCGCAAACGGCTGGAAAAGTATATCTTGGACAGCAACCACACCTTTCGCGAAGTATCGCTGAAAATCGGGCGCAAGGACTCATACATCCAGCAGTATGTCAAATACGGCTTTCCCAAGCGGCTGAACGAAGTCGACCGCAAAAAAGTCTGCCAGCTGTTAAACATCAGCGAAAAAGAATTGATTGACGACGAGCTTCTGCAAAGCGGCGCCGCCCTGCCCCCGCTCTTTGAAAACGACGACCTGACCGGTTCGGCGGCGGATTTTGTGGCGATAGACATCTGCGCCGCACGCCCCGGAACCGAGCTCCGCGACAACGTCGTCGGGCGTATGGTGCTGAATTTTGCGGAATTCGGCAGCTGGTGCGCGGGCAACCCGTTCAGCCTGCGTTTTATCCGCCTCGACGGCGACTATATGGAACCGACGCTCCCCAACGGCAGCCTTGTTATGTTCGATTCCGGCGTCTGCGATTACAGCGGCGACGGCATTTATGTTATCGAAACCGGGGGCGACGTCCAGATTAAACGCCTGCAAAAAACCGCCGCCGACACCTACGCGCTGAAAGTCGACAGCCCCCGCTATCAGGATTTGTACCACAAAAAGAACAAGGTGAAAATCCTCGGCCGCGCCGTCTTCTGCCTTTCCGGCCGTCCGCTGTAACCCGCCGCGCCCTTGCCGGCTGAGCCCGTTCCTTCTGCCCGGTAAAATCCGCACGCACACCGGACCGCCCGCCGCGCCCGTCCCGAGTTATCAACATCGTCCATATATTCGGCTATATAATCAGCACTTTTCTGCCGCATTTTGCCCATCGGCGCCAATGCGAAAATATTGAAATCAATATACGAAACACCTATATATTATGAAAATTAATATACAGAAAAGGAAAGTATATGAATATCAAGCAGAAAATCGCCCGCCTGAAACAGCAAATCCGCCTGCGCGAAACCGCCGATGACGGTTATTACCTTTCGCGCCAATACAAGGAAGACGCCCGCGCCCTCTATGAGCTGGAAAGGCAGCTCCCGCCCGCCGGCGCGCCGCGGCAGCCGCCCCGGACTTAAAAGCCCCGTTCGCACAATTCCCTCAGCCAGCCTGCCCTTTATCGGCAAATGTGCCGGGGTTAAAACGTATAGCGCATACCGAGGGAAAACTCCAGCATATCGTCAATATATTCGCTGTCCAGCACGACATAGCGCACCATGC
>ERZ779729.383-NODE-383-length-44763-cov-17.087814_pt1 | contig 44763 bp, 51 predicted proteins | sample MGYA00511072_ERZ779729 | MGnify/ENA primary metagenome ERZ779729 (study PRJEB29588, sample SAMEA2156675) | human gut metagenome | biome: human gut; feature: human-associated habitat; material: faeces | place: Denmark | collected 2008/2010 ...
GCCACTTGCACCCGCTTTTCTCAGCTATCGGCCGGTGCAAAAATTGCCGGGCCTTTTTCCGCACGCAAAAGATCCCGGAAAACTTTGCCGGTTCGGAATTAATGCCTACCTTCGCGCAAAACATCAGATGATATGATGAAAACCGGATCGAACATGCAACTCAGCAAGAAATCGCTAGCCGAAGAGCTGGCCGGCCGGTTGCAGGGACAATTCATGTCCGGAAAATTCGAGGTGGGCGAAAAACTGCCGCCCGAACCGGAGTTGATGCAGATTTTCGGGGTTGGCCGCTCGACCGTGCGCGAAGCAGTCAGGATCCTGTCCAACATGGGGTTCCTGAAGGTACGGCAAGGTGCCGGAACATTTGTCGAACGCCTCACGCCCCCGGACGAACCGATGGAGCGGCGCCTCGGACGCGCCGACCTGCACGATCTGGACGAAGTGCGGAAAATACTGGAAGCCGCGATCGCCGAAAAAGCCGCCGAACGGCGAACGGCACACGACGCCGCAGTCCTCGAAAAACACCTCACAGAGCGGGGAGCGACCGCGGCTGCCGGGGCATTGCAGGCCTGTATCGAAGCCGACGTCAACTTCCACATCGCCCTGGCCGAGGCCACGCACAACGAAATCCTGTGCGAACTGTACCGCTCGACGGCCGTCCACCTGAAAAAAAGGTTCAGCAATATATACAGGGACACGGAGTGCCTGCTCGCCTCCCAGCCCACGCACAGGCAGTTACTCGGATACATCCTTGCCGGGGACGTGCGGAATGCCCGGGAGGCGATCACGCGGATACTCGAAGAACCATAGCCCGCAGCAATGGAGACGCTTACAAAACCCACGGACACACGCCTGCGGCGCTTCACGGAGACCGGAACAGTCTACCCGATACTGTTCATGATCAGCATCACCCACCTGCTGAACGACATGATGCAGTCGGTGATCCCGGCCGTCTACCCGCTCCTGAAGGAGAAATTCGGCTTCACGTTCGCCCAGATCGGAATCATCACGCTGGTTTTCCAGATGACCTCGTCGCTGCTGCAACCCTTCATCGGACTCTATGCAGACCGCCATCCGCGCCCCTACTCGCTCGCCGCGGGGATGTGCTTCACGCTGCTCGGGCTGTTCACCCTCTCCGTCGCCCCGGGCTTCGTACCCATCCTGCTGGCGGTAGGGCTGATCGGCTGCGGCTCTTCGGTCTTCCACCCCGAATCCTCCCGGGTGGCGCAACTCGCTTCGGGAGGCCGGAAAGGACTGGCACAGTCGATATTCCAGGTCGGCGGCAACGCCGGGGGCGCCATGGGGCCGCTGCTGGCCGCGCTGGTCGTCATTCCCTTCGGGCAGGCCTCGATCGGCTGGTTCGCTTTGGCCGCGATCCTCGCCATCCTCATCCTCACGAGAATCGGGAACTGGTATAAACTTCGCCTCACCGTCACCGCAAACCACCCCGCAGCAGCCGCAGCGGCCCCGGCACACCACTTGGGAAAACGCAAAATCCGCCTCGCCCTGGGCATCCTGGGCGTGCTGGTATTCTCGAAATACTTTTACATCGCCAGCATGACCAACTACTTCACATTCTTCCTGATGGATAAATTCGGGATCTCGGTGCAGGGGTCGCAGTACTGCCTCTTCGCATTCCTCGGGGCATCGGCTGTCGGCACGGTCGCCGGCGGGCCGCTGGGCGACCGTTTCGGGCGTAAATACGTGATCTGGGGCTCCATCCTCGGAGCAGCGCCCTTCACCCTGCTGCTGCCCTATGCGAACCTGGTCTGCACGATCGCGCTCGCCGTCATCATCGGACTCGTCATCTCCTCGGCATTCTCCGCCATCCTGGTCTACGCCACCGACCTGATGCCCGGCAAGGTCGGGATGGTCGCCGGGATCTTTTTCGGGCTGATGTTCGGCCTCGGCGGCCTCGGCTCGGCCTTCTTCGGCTGGCTGGCCGACAAGACCAGCATCGAATTCATCTTTCGGATCAGCACCCTGCTGCCCCTGTTGGGGATAATCACGGGTTTCCTGCCGAATATCGAAGGCAGAACGACAAACCCATAACCGATGAAACCATGCCAAATGTAATCGTACTACGCCCCCGGGCTGTTGCACGATAGCTTCGAGAGAAGAAGCCCCGGAAGATTCCAACCTTTACTTTAACCGATAACACCATGCAGTACATTTGTAAATACCAGTCGCCCCTCGGCGGGATAACGGTCTCCGCCGACGGCAACAGCCTGACCGGACTCTGGTTCGACGGGCAAAAATACTTTGCCGCCACACTGCCGGCAGCACACGAAGAGAAGCAGCTCCCCGTATTCGACCAGACACAGCGGTGGCTGGACTGCTACTTTAGCGGGAAAAACCCGGGATTTACACCCCCGCTGCGCCCCGAAGGGTCGCCCTTCCGGCAGGCCGTATGGAAAATATTACTGCAAATACCGTATGGGGAAACAATTACCTACAAGGATATTGCGGAAGAAATCGCACGGCAACAGGGAAAGCAAACCATGTCGGCGCAGGCCATAGGCGGTGCCGTAGGGCACAATCCGATCAGCATTATCATCCCCTGCCATAGGGTCGTGGGCAGCGACGGCAGCCTGACGGGATACGCCGGCGGCATTCCTAAAAAGGTCGGGCTCCTCACCCTCGAACAGGCGAACATGTCCGGGCTGTTCATCCCGAAAAGGTAACTCCCCGGGCGGGCGCAAAAGACCCGCCGACGGGCATAAAAGAAAAATCCTCACAACTCGCTGATTCGCTTGTCGCAAGGATTTAATTGTCTGTTTGGAGCGGAAAACGAAAGTCTAACCTTCTTTTTCCTTATGTCCTTTTATTCAAGTAATTCCCTCTGATTCCATCGGCCTCTTTTTATCGAGGAGTACGCCGATGGGGATCAATTTCAGAAGCTCATTCCCCGAACCTAAAATCCCTTTCGGAACTGTTGTCTTCGGTTTACTTTACAAATATAGTGATTTTTATTTCTGTTGTTTAGATTTCTATTTTACCCGTTCAACTTTCTTTGATCATTTCTTTTTAGTGGAGTTTTGCCGATGATGATCGATCAAGTCCTGCCTACGGTCATCGGTACTCTTTATCAGGTGATCTGTTAGCAATCTCTTGATTTGACCGATTTGGTAGTAATATTTCCCGCCCAGACAGGAATAAGTGATCTTGCCGTTAGTTCTTAATCGTTGTAATGTCCGGTCACTGATTTTCAAAAAGCGGCAGATTTCGTTGCTGACCACCCAGCTCTCGTCGTCTCTTTCCCCCGGATGCTCTATCAATTGTAAATGTTCCGAAATAGCATCAAGTTTCTCTACTAGCTGTTTAAAAGCTCCAGATTCAATAGTTATTACTTCCATCGTTCAGAAATTTATTGGTTAAAAACACTTGCATCAACATTGGTTCGTTGGTGTTAGTTGTCTATAATTAAGAATAGAGATTGTCATTTAGATTCGGTTAAACGAACCGGACTTTTTAAGAAAAAAACGTCCCGATAATGAATCAGCAACTTGTTTCTAGGTTCTTACTTATATTTGTAGTATAAAGGAGATGTCGTATGCCAACTATGAGCGTTAAAGAAGTATGGTTTGCCGATGATCGTATTTTCATCGAAACCTATAATGGAGAAAAGTTGAGCCAGTCTCTCAAATGGTATCCACGATTGGCAGGTGCCACAGAGGTTCAACGCACCGCGTTTAGACTTTCGTCGATAGGAATTCATTGGGAACAACTAGATGAGGATGTCAGTTTCGAGAGTTTCAGATACAAGAATGAATAACTGATAGAGACCGGTTAACGAGAGGTTTATCTTCTAAACTATCGCAAATAAAAGTTTGAAGGATATACCGGATTGCTCGGAGGAAAGTGAATTTACTCCTAACACCATTTATTTTACAACTATCTGTATATGATTATTTATAATAGTTTCGATACCTATAAAAAATTTCTCGTTTGTGGGGATATCCACGGCGAGTTCAAAACCTTGCTATACGAACTAAAGCGCAAGCAAATAGAGGATGCTGTTGTGTTGGTTGCCGGCGACTGCGGCATAGGTTTCGAGAAACCGGCTTATTACGAGCAACTTTACAAAAAGCTGGAGCTGACTCTGGTTAAATTGAACTGCATGCTGATTCTGATGCGTGGCAATCACGACAATCCTGATTATTTCGAAAATCGACTAATCGACTACCCTCGTATGAAGACTATTCCGGATTATTGCGTCATACAGTTTTCCGGAAACAATATACTATGTATCGGCGGCGCTGTTTCGATAGACCGGGAGTACCGGGAAACCCAAATGGGGCTGGCAAAACTGAAAAATAGAACGGTTACTTACTATTGGAAGGACGAAATTCCAGTATATGCTCCGGAGAAGTTGTCTGAAATTAAAACCGACGGACTTAAAATAAATACCGTAATAACACATACTGCCCCGTCCTTTTGTTTTCCAACAACCAAATCCGGCATTGAGGGTTGGCTCGAACAAGACAATACCCTTTCAGCCGATCTTGATTATGAGGGCAAAGTTATGGATGAAATATACGAACACCTCAAAGTCGATAACCATCCATTGTCTACGTGGTTTTATGCTCATTTCCATGCCTCTAAAGTGGAATACATTTCCGGAATTAGATTTCAGTTGTTAAACATTCTGGAATTAATGCAAGTAAGGTAGTTCCAGTTGCTTTAAAATCCCGATTTATGTCAAGGTCATGGGTTGACTGACCGGCTTGCTTCTTAGCTATTTTTGATCTTCTGCCGTTTTTCCCAGACTACGGTTGGGTTTTCAGTCAGGCCCTTCCTTTTGAATTTTATAGTATCCTTGCGGGCGAATTCCGCACCGAACCATAAAAGGCACTTATCTGCCGAATCACAGCCGTTAATTTAATTTCTTGCTTTTGCAGAATTCCCATTTTATCATCATTTTATTTCTGTAATGATGCAATTATGGTGCATTACGGAAATAAAAGCGAAATAGTAGACCATTTTTTTAATCTTCTATCGTATATGTCTCATCATAGATGTCGCGAAGATTTTTCCCTTCATACTCCCAATAAGAAGTGGGTTGAAGTTCATAAGAGATTCCTAAGAGCTTTTTTGTTACAGCCGTTAATGATGACTCTTCTCCATCTAGCGACACTTTCCGATCCCCAACTACAATTACTTGGATAGTCGGATCTTTAACGAACGTTAAAAGCGAATTTAATTCTATCCCCATTTCTCTGTAATTCATCGGAGGACGACGAGTGTATTTAATCTTTTCACTTGCAACCTTGTCGTCGATAGTTAAATCATTTTCGATTTCAGCACTAACCTCGCTCGTAATGTCTTTCCGATCAAAGAGCTCAAGTATGGCTGTCGCTTGCTCCGGTTTAATACTAAAAAACTCTCGATTCGCATTAATCCTATTCGATCCCAAAGCAGTATGCAGGGCCTTTTCAATTTTGGCACAATCGGAAACCTTGACCTCACATGCGTATGAACAATCAAAAGGAACAGGCACGCCGGTGCTGTAAAGCTCCTTCATCATGGCATCAATGCTATCACGTGTTGTCATGCCGATTTTAACCAAGCCAGGCATTGCTGAATTAGTTAGAACGTAGACAATTCCCCTGTTGTTATCGATTTTCATTATCTGATTTTTTAAGATTCTAGTATTTACGTGCCCAATAATACCCGATTATGCTTGGCATATGTCATTATAACAATGGTAAATATACCTTATTCAATATCAAAACCGCCCATAAAAATAAATCGCCGAAGAATATTATCTATCTTCATTTGAATTTTATGTGGTGGAATCGTTGTATTTTCGATTCTTTCGAAGTAAACCTTTGCTATATTTCGATCAACAGATGTTTTAAGTTCATCAAATCGACCAAATTCGTTGATATTATCTTCGGTTACGTGGAGATTCAGGAATGTCCTGAGCATCGCTTCATCGACACCGACTGCTGTTGCAAATTTCCGAATCCGGTCATTTTTTGCATTCTCCTGATACTCTGCAATGTAATCTCGCAGTGTTTTCTTACTATCTAGTACTGTTACATCGCCACGCTCCACATCGTGGAGGAATATATTGGCATATTTTTGTTCTTCTTGTGTTAGTGTCGCAAAAGTTTTGTGTAGGTCGGCGAGGAGTTTTTTCTTGACATCTTCCGTTGCTTCGTCAGAGTGAAGTGACTTGAGCCACTTGTCAAAGCGAGAGTTCATATAGTTCACATCTATAGCTCCCGTATTGATCTCTGTCAGGTGGGTATCGATGTCATAGGGCACATCCCCAACTCTTACTCCTCCACCGGGACTATTAAACAATTCTTTATAACGAAGTGCAAGTATTAGATATGTATTTTTATCCAGTGTAGGACGCACCGTTCTTTTTGTGCCATCCTCATGTTTAAAAGTGTAAACTTTCTTATTCCAATCGAAGCCTTGTATTTTTGCAGCCTCGAGGAAGTCATTGAACTGTTTGAACAGTTTTGCAAATTGAGCCTTTTCTGCATCTGTATCAGGAAGTTTCTCGAAATTCTCGACTCCCGCCGCCTCAAAAAGTTCAACAATATCTTGGTAGATGGAGTTCATCGTTCGGATATTCTTTTCGAGTTTATCGGCAAAAAGGCGGTTTATCGCCTGAGTATAATTTGAAAGCACTTTCTATGTTTCGTGCCATCGTGTGAGGCTTGCGGTAGTAACGGATCGTGCCAAACGGTTTTTCGGGACCAAACAGACGGTTCGTTCTTGAAAAAGCTTGTATTATACCTTCATTCTGCATTAACTTATCCAGATATAGGGTGTTAACCCATTTAGAGTCGAAACCTGTCAGCATCTGATCCACAACAACAAGTAGATCTAACTGCTTTTCGGGAGTATTCTCAATGTGTTTATATGGATCCTTGTGTGCAAGACGAAGCGCGACATCCTTTTTATACTTTCTGAAAGTAGGTATGGTAAATGTTTTACCGTATCTTTTGTTATAATCCGTAAGCATCTCGACTATTGCATCTTCTTTGATCGTGCCGCTTCCATTATTATCAATGCTTTGGTCAAATAGAGCCGCTACCTTGAAATCAGGTTTCAAGCTCTTAATCAGTTTGTAGTATTCGATGGCTTCAGGAATACTGCTTGTGGCAAATATGGCGTGAAACTTTCCTCCGCGACTAATTGTAGTCCAGTTCTCAAAGATGTCATTTACTACCGCACTTCGGTACTCTTCGGTTTCGTATTGCGAGGTAGGGATATAATCTTCGATGCCTTTCGTGTAGTTGCCTGCACTGTCAGTTGAGCCGGCCATCGGCACGTCATTCATAAATTTATAATAGACCTTACTCTTTTTAGGATCGGCAATAGCTTCTGCCTCAGTAGTGGCTTTGGCTTTCTCCAATGCTACTACTCGATGCAGGTCTTTATCTTTGTATGTAAGAACCTTGTAGGGGTCAAATCCCAATACGTTTTTATCCCTGATGCCATCGGCGACGCTGTATTTATGTAATTCGTTGCCGAAAATTGTGGCGGTTGTATTTTTCTTTTTCTCGTTCTCTTTCTGAATAGGCGTTCCCGTGAAACCGAAGAATATGGCTGCAGGGAATGTCTTTTTAATGGTTATCAGCATATCGCCAAACGTAGAGCGGTGTGCTTCGTCAATAATGAAGACAATTCGTTTTTTGTTGATCAGGGCTATGTCGTGGTCGTTGCGTGAGCCATCCTCCTGGATGTTGCTCATCTTTTGAATAGAGGTAACAATCAGCGTGTCGCTAGCTGCATTGCTTTTAAGTTTAGTTATCAGCACTTCGGTATTCTCGGTCTCTTGCACTGAATCGCTATCGTCGGCAAAACCTCTGTACTCAATGAGTGATTGTGTCCCCAGCTCAATACGATCCATCAGAAAGATTACTTTATCGGCATCCTTAGAGTTGGCAATAAGTTGGGCAGACTTAAAACTGGTCATTGTTTTACCCGATCCAGTGGTATGCCACACATAACCACCGTAGATGTTTTTATCAGCCCATCGTGTACTTGCTACTTTATCCGATATGGCGCTCGCCGCATAGTATTGATAGCTACGCATTACTTTCAGTACTCCATCGGTGTCGTCGGCAACCGTATAGAAACCTATCAACTGGTGAGCCATAGGGATAGAGAGAAGACAGTCGGCTATTTTGTTCCATTCGTTTATGGGTTCGTTGTTAAAGTCACACCAGTGGAAAAAATAATCGGGATTGAATTTGCCGTCCGCGCCTGGATTGGCAAAGTATAGCGTCTCTTCAGGATTCATCGCCACAAATATCTGCACTAGCGAGAACAAACCTTGCGAGAAAATACCCGCATTAGCATATTTCTCGATTTGGTTACAGGCTTGACTGATGGGAATACCGCTCTTTTTGAGTTCAATGTGAAAAAGCGGCATGCCGTTGATAAGCAGCATCAGGTCTCCACGGCGATCGCTCTTTAGTGGCGATGAAGTAGGGAACTTGGGTTGCTTTGCTATTTGGTAGCGGCTTTGCCCTGCGGCAATCTCATGGCGATCGTATATCTTCAGGCTCACCTCCTTGCCCAAATGCTGGGTATCGTTGGGGTTATCTCGTTTTATAGATACTGTTTTGCCGTTGATAAAGCCATTTAAGCGCAAGGGAGTACGCAACGTGTTTATTTGTTCTATAATCTGCTGCATTTCGCCATTTGTCAATGGGTATTCCCCCAGACGGTCGACACTTCTGTTATTTTCAAAAAGTATCTTCGCCCAATTAGCGATTAGCTGCTCTTCAGTCGGATTTACGAGCACCTCTTTTTCCCAACCGTATCTTGTGTGTAGCAGCTCAATGAGAGCCGCCTCAAATTTCAATTCGTTGTCAAATGATGTCATAAGTTAATCCTCCCCGGTTACAAACATCTTATCAAGGCATGCCTTTTTGATGTTTTTGAGTTTATTGATTTGCTTGTCTATCTTGACAATTATGTCATCTAGGTTTTCGAAAAAAACACCTATTATTTGTTGTTCAGTATAACCTGCTGTGTTAATGACAATAGAATTAATAGCTACTTTGGATAAACTAGGGACTCCTGTTGATTCATCCTTCTTTCGCCAATCAACTTGCTGAAACAAATTATATATAAAGTTTAAGTCATTGTTTTTTCTTGGTACAGCATAAAATAATGTATCTACAGTCCAAAACGGGGCATATAGAATATATGGTTTATCTATGGTTCCTTTTCTTCCAATCCCTACAGCATTCTCGTCATATGACAGGGCGGCATTAACGCTTAACATATAGCCACCTGTTCCATATACAGGTATATTACCGTCAACTAAGTGTTTGTAATCTCTTCCACTTCTAACATCAACAATATCTTCCAGCTTCTTCTCTTTCCACGTTTTCTTGAAACCCTTAAATCGAAGTTCTGGAGTATTTGATCCCTTGCGTGAAAACATCTTTTCAAGACATGCCTTCTTGATATTTTTTAGCTTGTCAAGTTTCGTCTGACTTGTATTTATAAGCTTATCAATATCCTGAAAATAATTGCCTATTGCCCTCTGCTCGTCTGCATCCTCTGGAAAAGAAACACATGTATCTTTTATTGCTGTTTTTGAAATCCCTACCACTTTTGTCCCCTGCATCAGTGGTAATAATTGATTGTGATATGCAGATGAGTTCAAGAAATAGCCAAGATAGCTCGTTGAGAACGGGAATAAAGGACGACACGGTATAGTATGAAGTCCTGATATAATAGGCTGTTGTTGTACGTTAAACAACTCTGTACATTTACCTGCCGTAGCATCTTCCGCTGTGTCCGCAAATACAATATCACCATCTTGTAGTCGTGAAGTTATATATTTATCTGCTATTTTATCATCTGAGATATATGGGATATCCTCACGAGTAACATCTGTGTATTCTCCGAATTTAATAAGAACATCACCATAGTGTACGTTCTTTGTGGAGCCTTTCTCGTAGCTCAAAGCTGCACGAGATAATGTGTTATTGCAAAGCATCGAAAAAGTTTTATCAAACCTCTTCGATCTCCAGTTGCCAGTAAACCGTTTAAATCGGATAGCAGGAGCGCTTTTCTTATTTTCCATTGTCATCCGCTCCTAATAATTTTTGAAATTCACGAAGACCAAGCATATCGAACTCATTGCCCTCTAAATCGTCAATAAGTGCAGAGAGAGCCTTTTCCGATTCCCGAATTTGGGACTCTAACTCGACATAAGTAACTGCATATTTCTCCGCAAGAACCTTCGTGCGCCCAACCAAGTCGTTGATAACTCCTACAGGAAGCACTGCCAATGAGCTACACAACGGCTGAATCCATTTAAGGTCGAGGAGCATAAGTACATTTTCGTCTGAAAGTCCTTCGATAGTCTCCTTGGTCAGCATATGCAATGCCCAGGTCTTTTCCTTAACCTCTTTTCTCAGTTTCTTCTCTTTTTCGATAAGCGTATGTACACGCTTTATCTTCGTAGTAAGCTCATTATCATACCCGAAGATATTAGCATCTTTACAGTAAGCTTTTACCTTGGCAGGAACAAAAGCGGTATTATCATCGTTCAGATAGTCACCCTCTTTCTCCTCCTCACTCATCTCGTCTATGATTTCGGGGTATTGAGCAACAACGGCCTCCAGTTCTGCCTCCTTTTGCTTGAGTTCATCCAGTTCTTTTTTTCAATAAAGTTTGCTGTACCAACTCAAACGGAATCACGCGCCCAATCCATCCATCTTGCACCTCGACATCCTTACCGTCTTTTTTCTTAATCACCATATTGGGATCTACTTTGCGAGTAGCCTCAAAACCTTCGGTCTGGATAACTTCCAAATCGGTTGCTGTTTTAGACCATTGGTCATCTAACACTTGGTAAGCTTGGTATTTGTCAATCAAAGGTATATTAGTCAAGCAACGGAAAATATCCTCACTAATCTGGTTTTCTTCTTGTGCTACCTTGACCGTCAACATATTTTCGATCAACTCACGATATAGGTATGACGAAAAATCAGAGAACGCACCATTGAATTGGCTGATAAAACTTTTCACATCGACATTGTCGGTGATTGTCTGTTTTATATCTTCTACGGCCAAGGACGAATAAGGCGTATCATCGCTCTTAAATATTTGATTTCTCAACGATGGGAATGCGTCCCAAAATTTAGACAATCCATCAATTTCCGAATTCGGAATACCTCCGAACATCGAAGCATAGATATCCCACGACTCCGCATCGTCCGAAGAGTCTACATAACGAGGAATGTTTAGATTGTATTCATTCTTTCGTATCTCATCACGTTCTACTTTGCGAGAAAACTTCGGCTCGTCCGTACGATTAATCACCGCATCGGTTATTTTTTTAATATCGCGAGCACGCAGCCTATTGTTCTTGCCCTCCTTCACGAAACCCTTTGATGCATCTACAATCAATACATCTGTATTCTCTCGCTTTTGGCGCAGGATCATAATGATAGTTGGGATGCCCGTGCCAAAGAATATATTTGCAGGAAGCCCAATAATCGCATCAATATGGTTTTCCTCAATCAAGTTTCTGCGGATTTTTTCCTCCTCTCCACCACGAAACAGCACCCCATGAGGTAAAATGATGGCCATTATTCCATTCGGCTTGACGTGGTACAGGTCATGTAACAAAAATGCGTAATCAGCCTTACCTTTTGGCGCTAACCCAAAGCGTTCATATCGCGGGTCAAATTCTTTATTTTCAGAATCCCAGTTCTGAGAATAAGGCGGATTAGAAACCACAGCGTCTACATAAACTAGATTATAAGTTCTCTCAGGGTCTGTGTCGTCGAAATATGGCCAGTCTTCTTCGAGCGTGTCGGCATTTCGTGTTAGGATATTATCCGGCAAAATGTTACGCATCACCAGATTCATACGGGTCAAATTGTATGTATTCTCCTTAAGCTCCTGTGCGTAATATTTGATATTATCTTTATTGCTAATATGTTTTGCAACTGACCGGCCGATATTGATAAGTAACGACCCAGAACCACTCGTAGGGTCATATATCTCAATTTTTTCTTTGTCTTTAAGATGGTTAGCTACTATCTCTGACATCAAAATCGCCACTTCGTGCGGCGTATAGAATTCCCCGGCTTTCTTTCCGGCATTGGCGGCAAAGTTGCCAATCAAATATTCATAGATAAAGCCTAAAACATCATAGTCTTGATTACCATTGGTAGGTATATCTTTAATTAACTGAATCAAATCATTAATGGCCTTGGTTTGGGAGCCTGCACTATCCCCTAATTTACTAAGGCCGGTCTGGAGAGTATCGAAGATATTTTCAAAAATTTGTTTGTAGTTTTCACTAATCAGACGGTTAAATGCCGAGATCGCATCACGCACGTTAGCAACACCAAAGTCTTTGCCCTTGCCTAACCAAGTAGAGAATAGATTTTCGTATGAAATAAAGTAACCCAAGTTCTTTTGGCAAAACTCGATCGCATCCGCATCTTCTTCCGTCAGCTTCTTCAATGCCTCTTCTGTCCAATCGTTACTTTTTAAATAAGCCTCCTCTTTGTCGATGCAAAATCTATGGCTTCTTTCTAAAATAGGTTGTAACTCACTATTACATATTGGCTTATTCGCAACCAATGAACGACACTTCGACGTCCGAGTAACAGACGGGTAACAGAATTGAATGAAAAACCCTCTCAACGCCCGATCTATCGGTCTGTCGAGAGGGGTATTCAACGCAACTGATACGGGGTTATCAGTACCGCAAAGATAGTGATTTATTTGGATTTCTATTGCTTGGCGTAGATTATCGCATTCTCTGCCTCGGTCAAGCCATAATCCCACATTTTGAAAGAGGAGGCGTCGATGACCTTGATATTGCGCTTATCTTCGCGGTTCACTACTTCGCCATCCGTTCCGTATTCAAAGAATGAGATCGTCGGGGTTGCCCCCTCATATTTTACGTCTATTGAGTAATAGCAGGTCGATGAGCCGCTGATCGCTTCAAATCGGGTGTCGGTTATTACGGCGGTTCCGTATGCCGTGAAATCAGGGAAAAGGATTACCGTCGGCTTGATCTCTTTCGGCTCGGAATAGGGCTGAAAGGCGATGGTTTCCGTGTAGGAGGCGGCAGAGGATAATTTATCCTCGTGGAATCCGATATAGGTTCCATTGAGGGTCTGCCAAATCTGTTTGACTGTTTCGTTCATCTCCGGCTGTGGGGCGTCGTCTTTGGAGCAAGTTGCGACGCAAAGGGATAGGAATAGGATAGATAAGAGTTTTCTCATAATATGATGGTTTTATGCTTTCAGGAAATAGACAGGAATAATCGGGAGCAGTGCTTTGTCCTCCTCGCTCATGCGGTCGTAGTAGCGAATCCATAGGTCGATGAACTCGTCGATGTCGATCAGGCGTAGGCAGCGATGCCCGTTGCGGGCCTCTTTCTTGGATTCGCTGGTGAATGTCCCCGATGTAACCAGCAGGCCGACTTCGCCCTCCTTGACGAGAACCCCCAGCAGACTACGGACGACATCGATGGAGATTGCAGAGGTCGGATAATGCTTGACCTGTACTTTCAACTGCGGGGCGGTCGTGCCGAGCGGGTCTCGGTAGGCGATAATATCGACGCCGCCATCCTTGCCTTTCGGGGCGATGAACGGCGTGTAGTAACCCATTGCCCGCAACAGGGCGGCGACCAAATCCTGAAACTCGTAGGGGTTCTTTTTGATGATATACTCCCGAATGCCTTTCGATGCCTGACCTTGCAACATATCCAAATCATCGGGCTGATCCGCATTCTCCTCGATGACCGATACCGCGTGCTCTTTCTGTATCTTGGAAAACTTGCCGTGAAAATCGGCGAAGAACTCTCCGGCTCCGGCGGCAAGAGCTTTCGCACCCTCTTCCGTCAGATGCCAAATCCCGCTCTTTTTGACGAGATACCCGACCTTGCCTACCTCTATCGAATAGAAGTTGAGATACGCTTTCCAGCGGATGACACCGCTCTTGGTTTCCTCTTTCTCATAATCGGTCAGCGGGAACGATGATGCGAGGGTTTCGTATATATCCGAAATCCTCATTTCGCCGCCGTTGGCCTCGATTGCTTTCATGGCGGCAAATACGATCTCCGCCTGCCTTGTTGGTTTCTTTTCGCTCATGCTATCCGTAAATCAAACATTCGCTGCTGTTTCCGGATATGCACACAGAAAAGCGTGGGCGTTCCTGTCGGTTTAGAGGTATCGCCAAACACCTACGGACTAACAAGGAAATGCCCACGCATAACGCAGGCATTTACCATTGTTTTTTAAGTCCGTTGTGAAATTGGCGATTTCCTAAACCTTAAAAACAATAGCAAACGCTATAATATCAAAACTTTTTCAAAGGTACAAAAAGTTTCTGAAATTTGGAGCTATTATTATAATCGGCTGTATTGTTCGCCTTTGCGCCCTCAAATAAACCTCCGAATCAAGGGAAAAATCTTTTTACGGAGCAGTACGAGAATGATGATAATTGTCACCCAAAAACCGCGTATTTGCGTCTGTTGCCACCATGTCAATTTGCGCTCTACCTCGACGATCTTTTCAACCTCGACCTCCCGATCCCGATAAACGATGCTGTCCCGATATTCTATCGGCCGCTGCGTCGGTATTTCCCGATCGTCCGTCTTGTTTTCGAGCGAGTGGGATAGCGACCCGTCGGGGTTGATCCTTGCGTCCGATACCGCTGCCGAGGTTTCGAGGTGGCTCGAATCTTGGCGGACGGTCTGCTCGGTTCGCTCGGCCGGCAGTTGCACCCGTACCGTGTCGGGAATCCATATTGTGCGATGCCTGATCTCGACATGCAGGCTGTCCCGCGTCCCGGTCGAGGTCGTCAGATGTTTGCACGGGCAGCAGGCCGACAGCAAACCGATGATAAGGCACAAAATCAGCGTTCTCATACGATTTCGATTTGGATTGGTTCGCCCCGGTCGGAGGCCGTTTTGAGCATGTCATAGACCCGTCGGAATGTCGCCGTCGAGTTCAGCACCTTGCCGACCTCCTTGTTTTCGCCGACCAATATGCACCCCGCGCTATCCTCGGCGGTATTGCCGATATGGATCAGGATGCCGTCGAACTCCGGCACATTGAGCAGCCGAGGCAGGTAGCCGTCGCAGAATTTGTACTGCGCCCGATCCTTATACTTCGGGGATTGGACTTTCAGCGTGATGTCGTATGTCCCGTAGGGGATAGCGGTTGCGGCATACACTTTCTTTTCGCCATTGTCGAACCGCCCGTTTTTGTTCAGGTCTCGCACGGCATCTTCGATGGTGTCGCAGACCTTTTGCCCGTCGATGTAGAGCCAGCCGATGGTATAGGTCGGCTTCAATGCGATGCGTTTCAAAAGTAGTTTCATAGCCACGCGAAAATTTGAATGATGAAACCTCCGGCCATTGTATAGGCCAAGTCAAGCCAATCCCATCCTTTGTAGCGGTATTGGTCGAAAGCCTCTTTTGCCACCCCTGCGATGGCGGCGAATAAGACGCATATTTCAGCCGTATAGGGAATGACAAGGGCGAAAAAGGCTGCGATTACCGCACCTGCAATGAGGTGCAGGAGTTTGTCGGATGGAATACTCCCCAGCCATTTCAAGATGGCGGTCAGAATATTTTTGATAGTTTCCATGATGTTGTGATGTTAGTTGGATAATAGGGTTGCTACCTGAATACCGCACTTGCGAATAGCCTTGCCGACAGCGGAGGCGTCCATCTGTTTTTGTCCGCAAAATGATATGCCGATTGCTCCGAGCGGCTTTTCTCCTGCATATAGGGCGAGAATGGCGACCTCGTTCACGTTATTCGACTTGAACTTGAAATACATTCGTTCGTCGATCTCCTTGATCGTTTCGATAGCTCCCCAATAAAATCCGTCGTCAAAGACTTTCCCGATAAAAGGGTATTTCGATAGCTGAAAATCAGTATATTCATCATCGACGTTATTGATGCCGTCAGCGACCTCTTCGATTCGCATATCGCCGTATAGGAACGGTAATCCTGATGATAGGTTTTTGCTCCCATTATGCAGCTCTATGAGCCATGTACGGTCGGCATCGAGCGCATATAAGAGTTTGCGCAGCATCAGACGAATATCCGCATCTACCTGAATGCGCTTGGCTACCGATTCATCATGTTGCTCTGCTTGGATTGATTCGACTTTATCCAGCACATAGTGCGGATTGGTGATAGTAAGGATGACAAACCCCGTGAGGAGTAAAAGCAAAAGCACTCGCAGAAAGCGGAAGAACCCGTATTTTTCCTCCATTTTGAGCAGCTTTTCGAGCCACCCGATTCCCTTTTCGATTTTCTGTTCCATAATAGGTTTAGATTTATGACAAAAGTAGTGAATAATACCTAATAGGTACTATATGGGCGAAAATAATTTTACTCTTTCGTTGAATATCTGGTGAAATTCTTTAATACCCATCCTCCTTTGATATTGACAAAATCCATCATTTCGCCGGGGGACAATGCCCCGACTTGCGTATAGGAGCTTTTCGTCCCTTTAACCACCATGCAAGGGTATCTGCTGGAATTATACAGCGAGCAGTTATAGCCGTCATAGTCGTCATTCGTCTCCATCAAAACACCGAATTGCGCTCCGGCGGTCAAGTCCATGTAGCAATTTTCCGAAACCTCCAAAACGGTTGTAAAGACCAATGGCGGACAATATGTCGGCACGTATATCGTCTTGTATGACCCGCTCGTTTCAAAGTAATTGGAAACGCATCGTCCGTCCTTATATACTCGGAACTTGGCTCGGTTGCCCTCCATTGCAGAGGGCGTTTTCGCGGTAAAGTCGATTCCGGTATTGCGTTGATAGGTTTCGCCCGTTGTGGATAATGCGAAAATTTGCGCCCCTACGATATTCGTTACAGTTCCTACGACAGAGCCTTTATTGTCGAAACAATTATCCCCATTGCTCGGCGTCGCGCTTTGGGTGTAGATATGGGTATAGCTATTGCTTGTCCATCCGTAATACTCTACATTCCCTTGCTGTGCTCCTGCGAATATCAACGGGTAGTCATCCTCGGAGGTCGGATTATAACCGCAAAGAGCCGCTATTACGTTTTTCAATGCGTCTCTCACTCCCACGAATCCCGAAAGGGCAACACCTCCGTCTATTTCGGTCGTTGCATCTTTGAAAGCCTCTTTGAGATAATCCAAATCTGTCCGTTCGAGGTCGGCAACATCTTTCAGGCTTCCATCCGAGGCGATGAATTTGATATTGCCTCCGATTTCTCCCAGCAGCAGGTCGAAATATGTTTTGCCGTCGGACGATACGATCTTATCCGTCGTAATCCGACCGGGCAGAATCTCCGAGAACCCGTAGAGCGAAACATAGCTTCGTTCGCCGTCGTATTCGCTGTTCAGAATGCCGACCAGCAGATGATAATACCCTGCGACATCGGTCATCTTGATCGCCCTGTCAGATAGGAGAAAATCGCCCTTTACGGTGGTGTCCGTGCGGCTGACTTTGGCATAGAGATAATATTTCTTTGCTCCGTTGTCGAGGTACGGCGAAAGGTATTCGTTCATCTCCCAAACCTTGTACTCCGAATCGGCATGAGAGGACGAGATCGTGCCGATGCCGAGCGTCATGTGCTGGATGAATCCGTGCGGGATATGCAACTGCTTCGCCGTGTTGTCGTAGGTGATACCGTCGCCTACCGCTGTGAGGTCGGTCTTGCTGGCGACGAACCGGAATTGCAGGCTCTCATCCCCGACGAGCATCATCATCGTCTGCACGGTCAGCGGATTGATGGAGTTCGTGAAGTTGTCGAGCATCGAATCCTCCAACATCGCCATTGTTTCCCTGACATCGCGGAACCGACGCTTGGTATAGCTTACGGCGTTGCGGATGCTGTTATCTGTCGCCACCTCATTTTGCCCGATCTCCCGAAGCTGTGAAGATACGCTCTTGCCCGAAACCGAGTTTGAGATTTCGAGGACGGGAGCATACGGCGAGGTGAGAAATTCCTTGATACCCGTGATGCGGATCGGAATGCCGTCGGGGGCGAACTGCTCATCGGTGAACAGAACATATCCGCCGACTTTCAGCCGCCCGCCGACACGGAGCCAATTCTTTTTCGCCCATAGTCCTTGCAGAGTGCCGGTAAAGGTGAATTTCGGGTCTTCGTTCTCATAGAGCTTGCGGGCCGCTTCGCGGAACATATCCCATGATGCCCCAGTCTTATCCGTATTGTTACAGATATAGGAATCCGGCAGCATGATACCGAAAATGGCGTAGGTGTCGCCGACGGCGGGACTGAATGTTTCGTTCGGCATCGTAACCCCGTCGATTTCCTGCGGCACGAGTTCAAAGCGGCGTTCCGAGTGATTGTATTTGAACTCGAACTGCTTGTCGTCGCCCGCGAGCATCCCCTTTTGGAAGATGATCGTCGCCGTCTCGCCCTCGATGACATAATCGTTGAAATTCAGCTCTGCGGGGATGGAATTGTCGATGATGTCGTAGAAATTCTTTCCTGCGTCGATGCACTCGACCGCCGATACTGTTCCCACGCGCGAGGGGTATATCTCGGAGCAATCGAGGCTGTCCTCCTTGACTGCATCGGAAACTTTGTCGATGCGCTCGATGGAATATCCCTCTGCGTCGGATTGATAGATGCGGCCCTCATAAACGAGCGTCTGCGACTTCGGCAACAACAATTCCGCTGAGCCGTATTTTGAGCGGTCGATATTACGATCTCCGCCCTGAACATAGAGCCGTTTGATCGGCAATTCATCGCTCTGCGTGGTGCGCCCGACACCCGGCTCGAAGCCGTTACCCTTGCCGTATGCGAGCGGCAGGGGATCATCCTTGAAATACTCGACTTTATGCAATGAAATCGTATAGTCGTTGATTTCCCACTCGGTCTCGAATTTGTTTGCGACATCCTGCAATGCAGCATCGACGTAGGTGTGGTTGAACTCGACCGTCTGCTCCGCCGCATCGAGGCATTCGCCGACTTTCCAAACTCCGGCTCCGTCGCGCTGGTTGAGATTCCAGACGATAGCTTCGACGAGTTCGTGGGGCTTGGCGCACATCGACCATTTGAGGCGTTTATCGACGGGATTACGCATCTTATACAGGCTCATGTTGTCCTCCAATGTTCCGAGGGTAAGAGTGTATTCGATATTGCGGGTTCCGTTCTTCTTGATGTTTTCCGGCGATCCGAGTTTGTATTTCACGCCTTGATACTCGCACCATGCCCCGACGGGAATTTCGACAAATTCCGATAGGGAGAATTTCAGGACGAGTTGCGGCTTGGACATGAGGGAGCGATAGCGGTAGCTGCTATCGCTCTCCTGTACGTCCAATGTCGTGTTGTTGAAATGCAGGGTCAGCATGATCTGATTTTATTCGATGTTCAGCTCGGCGCAGTCTGCGTCGATTTGGGCTTTCAACGCGGCTCTCGCTGCGAGAAAGTCCTTGTACGAGGCGATCTTCGCCTTTGCCTCGTCGCTCGACTTGGAGCCGCCATATACGCCGAGATTGGCGGCGTTGTACTCGTTGATGAGCTTCTGCTCGTAGTTGGCGTCCCACATCGAGCGGATGACGGCCTCCGTGATCTTGTTGATCGATACGGAAGCCCATACGATTACCTCATAGCAGGAATACTGCGTGCGCGAACTTTCGGCGGCGGGCTGATCTTCGCCCTCTGCCATGATCTGCTGCGGTGCGGCCTCTTCCTGAATATCCCAACGGTAGATGTAGCTGCCGTTGCCTACGGCCTCGAATTTAGACGGCCTTGCATCGTAATACGAACGTGTCATAGAATTGTGATTTAATGATGGTTTTGAGTAAATGTTTTGAGTTGGAGACTTTCGCCCATCCGTACCAACTGCATAATCGCTGCTTGTAGTCCCTTGCGCTGATATTGAGTTTCTTATTCAGACGCGCGGCCATGCGGCAGAAATTCTGCTTGATGGATTTGCGCATGAGCGTTTGGTTGTGGTAGAACACGAACCCGACGAAATCGAGGCCGCGCCCGTGCTTGTCCGCCCGGTTCTCGGCAATCGGAAATATCTGCTCGTTGCCTTTCAGCGTCAGTTTCAAGGCCGCGAGATACTTCTTGATGTCGGCCAGCAGGATGTGCAGTTCCTCTTTCGTGGAGGCGAGAAATACCATGTCATCGGCATATCGGAAATAGTACCGCACCCGCTTCTCCTCCTTGATCCAATGGTCGAAGTAGGCAAGCATCAGGTTTGCGAAGTATTGGCTCAAATAGTTGCCGATAGGCACGCCGTCGGTGCTGTCGATGATCGTATCGAGCAGGGCGAGCGTATCCTTGCATTTGATTTTGCGGCGGATGATGGCTTTCAATACGTCGTGGTCTATCGACGGGTAGAACTTCCGGATGTCGATTTTGAGGCAATATCGGGCGTTTTCCCGGTCTTTGATAGCCCTCTTGACATTCCGCATCGCTCCATGAATGCCGCGCCCCTTGATGCAGCTATACGTGTCTTTCGTGAAGACCGAAACCCATATCGGTTCGAGGATATTCATGATCGCATGATGCAGAATGCGGTCGGGGTAATACGGCAATCGAAATATGATCCTCTCTTTCGGCTCATAGATCGTGAACGTGCTGTATTCGGAGTTTTTGAATGTACGATTTTTCAGCGTTTCATGCAGGGCAAGGATATTCGCTTCACGGTTCTTGTCGTGAAGTAAGACGCCATACGAGCGGAGTTTCCCGCGCCTTGCCTTTTCATCGGCGAGGCGGAGGTTATCCAGCGATATGATCTTTTCGTATAAGTTTCCTATGCGCTTCATTTCGACGCTTTGCTTTTCATATTCGGGGCGTTCGGCAGTTCGGGAGGCCCGAAACCGCCTACTAACTCCTTTTTGAGGTGATATTTTTTGCCGAGAGGCAGGGTCGTTGCTCTCAAAATTTATGTTTTTACCTTTCTGAAAATCATTGGCGAGACCTGACATTCGCATTCGTATTCGAGGGCGTGTTATTCGAATTCGCATACGCAAAACCGGCATTCGCGCTGTAATGCGCACAACCGCCGAACAGGACAACTTTCTTGCGCTCCTCCTTGTCCATCTTGGCGATCTCCTCCTTGGTGTAGAGCCAAAACCACGGGAAGTAGCGGTATTCGTCCTCGGTGAACTGCGGTGTCCAACCCTCGTTGAGAGCGGCGGTAATGATGCGGAGTTTGAGGTAGGCTACGAGATCGGAGCTAATATCCGAATCGTCTTCGAGGAACAGATGCCGTTTGTGGTATTCTTTTACGAGCGGATGGTGCTCGCCGAGTTCCTTGAATGCGTCATCAAAGGTCTTGATGCGCTCCATGATGTTTTTCGGGCGGAACATCTCCTTGCCGAAGAGATTTTCGAGCATCTTCTTGTTATCGGCATTGCCTTTCTTGTAGGCATCGAGCAGGTTGTTTTTCTCGATGTAAATATTGTTTCCGTTCATTTTCAGTATGTTTTTTAATTCGTCTTGCGTAAAACATTTCGCGCATTCCATGATGAAGTGCGACAGATGCGCTTTGTCGCACCAATATCCGAGGCGGTTGCAGTCTGCGATATTCCTGACATCACGGTAAATCGTGAGTTCGACGAATATCTGTCCCTCTTCCTCCTTGCGGGTCTTGTCCTGCTTTACTATCAGCATTGCATTCGATTTTTTAATCACTCATATCGACATGGTGTACATTCTTGCATTGATCGCAGATATATACCACATCGTTACACCGATACAGGTATTTGGAATTATCGAACTTCCGCCGGATATGCCCGGCTTCCCTGCATTTTTTTAGTTCGGAAGCATTAAAATCGAGTTGCCATCCGAGGTCAGTATATCCCTTTGGCAAGACGAATTTGTTTCCGTTAGGGTTTGGTATTTTTTTCATTCTCAATTTTCTTTAATCGTGGAATAATCCTTTTTGTCAGTCTTACGGCATTGATGAGCCGCGTATTTCCGCTGTCTATCTGCACGTTTTCGAGTATCTGCGGCAGGTAGCGGATCAGCGTTGAAACTATATCGTTCGGCACGGGTCGCATATCAGTAGGGCATTTTATCGAGATTGACCTCCAATCCTGCACGGGCGATATATGCCGGTTTTCCGGCGATTTGCCGAACTTCTTCGGCGAATCCTTTGGCATTGCTGTTGCCGTCGGAGAGATGCAGTAAAATCACCTCATTTGCCGCCGATAGGTCGGTCGTCCGCAAAATCTCTTTCGTCGTCTGCAATTCCATGTGCGAACCCAGCAGCCGTCCCCGCATGGCGGGAGGCATCCGCCCACTGTCGATATTGCGCTGCAAGATTGCATCGGAGTAGTTCGCCTCGATCATGATGTGATTCAGGTTCGGCAGCCGGTATTCCAGCATCATCGTATCGGTGATGAAAAGCAGGCGTCCCATCTCCTGATGCTCGATGACGAACCCGACGCACGGCACATCGTGGACGACCGGCAGTACGAAGACCTTGAAGCCTCCCACTTTGTAGCCGTGCATCGGTTCGATTATCTTGCAGAATACGCGATTTCTCGGATTGGCGGCGTCGAATACATCGGCGAGAGCCAGTACGCGGATGCCGCAGGTGAGAAAGTCGTTCAACGACCTTGCATGATCTTCGTGTCGGTGAGATACGAGGCATCCTACCACCTTGCCGAGCTGCCAGCCGAGACCCTTTTTGATGTCGCGCATCGGTATTCCCGCCTCGACGATCAAAGTTTCATCGGCCGCTTCGAGGATGTAGCAGTTGCCCCGTGATGAACTCCCCAAACATTTCAAGATCATACTCTCGTGCCGTCAGATCAGTATTCAGGTGCAGGAGCGGGTGCGGCCTGCTCCGATCCGGTTTCCTTGACTTCCCCCGTTTCCGTATCGACCTCCTCGTATTCCGTTGCCGAGAGATCGACCGTCTGCGCTGCGGCATTATCGAGCGTGTCGTTGCGGTTCGACATGGCCTCATCCTCGACATCGTGAGCCATCGCGTTCTGCATCTCGACGGAGAGATAGCCGTATTTCGACAGCAGGCGGCGAATCACCGTTTTCAGAGCCATGTCGTTGAAGTTGCCCTCCCATCCGACTTTCTTGCCGATGATGCCGTCGTTGGCTTTGGCGATGAGCTGCGCGACGGTCGTTTCTTTCTTCACGGAGGGAGAATACCGCTTGGCGTAGGCGGCCATATCCTCGACGGTTACATAGAGCGTCTTGGAAAAGCCGTTGAGCAGCTCGAAATAGCAGAAGTAGCCGATGATCTTGTCGGAGGTCTTTTCGCCGTCGAAAGCGATCTCTCCCGTGAGCTTGTTCACCTTGCGGACTTCGCCCTCATAGACTACATCGGCATTGATCGTCCGGTACTGCCCCGTTCGCATGGCGAGCTGGATATAGCCCTTGTAGCCGGGGATGAACGTCGGTGTAGGGACTTTGACCCATGAGCCGTCAGCCTGTTTTACCGAGTTGTTGTAAACCACGATGTAGGCGAAACCGAGGGCCTTGTTCAGAGGCAGGCGGAGGGTCGCCGCGCGGAGTGCTTCGGCGATGACTACCGAGGGCTTACAGGTCTGCAACGACCGGTCGCCCGTATAGAGGTCGATGAGCGATGCGACGAACGTATCCTTGTGTTCGCCGAGGGCGTTCTTGAACTGCTCCTGTACCGACGGAGCATTGATTGTTGCTTTGAGCAGATCGACGGGGCGATCCTGCTTTGCTATTGCTTGATTCATTGTAAAGTTGATTTTGAATGTTAATTTTCTGCGAGTTTTTTAAGAGCGGCGAGTTTTGCACCGAGAGACACGACTTCTGCCATGTTGGGCCGTTCGATGAATACGGACATGCTTTCGATCAGCCTTTTGCCGCTTCCCATGATCGCTATACATTGGGTAGTCATGTCGCTGTCTTGCGGCTTCTCGTTTACGAGGAGGATGCAAGACCTCTCATTGCCCCCCCCCTCCTGCATCAGCGTTTCGATCTCTTTTACCATCTCCTCCACGCGGAGGATAAATGCGCTTTTCTGTTCTTCGGTTTTCATAATTGCGTTGAATTTTAAGTGAATGATTATTAGTCGAAAAGGCTCTTCGGTTGAGCCGGATTTCCGTTGTGCTTGATGACGAGCTTGTCGTCGAGCGATACGAACAGGCGGATAACCTGCGATTGTGTCGGATGCAGGGTATTGACGCTTTCCGAACCATCGGCGAAAATCGGGGCGGAAATGCCCTCGAAACGGCATATCGCGTTGATGATGTCGATACCCGCGTTGAATTGCCCTGCGGTATTGGCATCGGAGAACGGCACGCCGTTCACCATTGCTTCGCACGTTTCCACTTCACCTCCGTTGATCTGTGTCTCGAAGAGGCGGAACTTCACGAAGTCGAACAGCCCGTTGATCTTGCTTTCGATGGCCTCCGTGCGGGCTTTCGAGAAAGCTGCCATCGTGAACTCGATACCCTCCAACTGCGCGAGTTCTTCCGACTGCATCCGGAGAGACTTTTCGAGTTCGGCGATGCGCTGGTTATTCTTCTCGATCTGTTCGCGCTTCATCAGCCGCGATTTGAGCGCGTCGATTCCGACGGTAAGAGAATCGCGTCCCTCGCGTAAAAAATCATCCTCTGTGGCGGCTATGGGCTGCGAAACTTCCTTTTCGAGTTCTGCGATCTGTTCTCCGAGTGCTATATACTCGGTGTTGGCCGCGATGGTCGGGGTGGCGTCGGGTTCGATGAGTTTTGCCGTGAGGATGCCGCTCATTTCGATTTCGGAGATGATAGATACCTGCTCGGCGATCTTTTCCTCGATTTCGCTGATATATTGATTCACCTCCTCCATGCGGAGTTTGTTCTCCTTGCCGCGACGATTGTTCTCTTCGAGGTCGGCGGCATTCCGGCGATTGAAGTTCTCGGTAATCTCCTGCTGGCGGCTCTCGATCTCCTCGATCTCGAAACGGCGCTTGCAGGTCGGGCAAATAAACTCGTTCTCATCGAATACGAGCTTGCGGGCATTGATTGATTGCCATTGCTTGATAAGCTCGGCGCGGCGATCGGTGCATACCTCTACCTCTCGGCGGGCATTGGCGAGGTCGCGCTCGGCGGCGGCTTTGTCGCGCTTCGCCCGCTCCAAATCCTCGGCAGCGGCCCGCTGCTTGGCCTTGTCGGAACGGTAGAGGGCCTGTACTTCGTCCTTGATTTTGAGTTCGAGGGCCAGCCGTTCGTTTTTCAGGTCGCTGATTTTGCGCACCGTTGCAAGCCGTTCCTCATTCGCGGCGGCATAGGCTTTCGATGCGTCGTTAATCTGTTCCTCGACCTTTGCGAGTGCCTCTTGTTTTTGGCGGAGTTCTTCTTCGAGGGCCGCCCAATCCTCCGCCTCCGGCACATCGCGGCGGCGTTCGTCGATACGTTCGGGAATGGCCTCGATTTCGGTTTTCAGACGGCGTTTTTTCGCGGCGATCTCTTTCTTGTATTCCTCCATCGTCTTACCCGTGAGCGAGGCAAGGAGGGCCGCAAAATCGGCATTTCCGGCGGCTATCTCCTCGTCGGTGATACCTCCGGCCATACGGAAGAGCATCGACCGCTGCGTATCTACCGACTGCGATGTGAAGTAGAGGGGATTGGTGATGAACTTGAATACCTGTTCGGGACAGATGGCGGCGATCTTCTCGTTCCACTCCTTGACCGAGCAGGGTACGTTGTTGTAGAGGCGTTCCTCTTCATGTCCGACGAACTCCTCGACCGCCGAGCCGCGTTTCTTCGTCCATTTTTCATTGAACCGACGGCAGAGGGTTACGACCTCGCCATCGACCAGCAGGACGGCCGATACCTCGTGCGGGAGTTTCGGGATGATGTTTCCGGCCTCGTCGTAGGTCTTGATGCCGAACTGTTTTCTGTCCTCGCTGTTCTTGCCGAACAGGAGCCATGTGAACCCGTCGAAGATCGAAGTTTTGCCGATGCCGTTGCGCCCGTAAATCTCCGTGAGCGCAGGGTCGAACTCGACCGTCAGATCGCGCAGCCCCTTGAAATTGAGGAGCCGGATTTCTTTGATAATTACCGTTTTCATTTGCGTTGAATTGAATGTTTACTGAATACTCTCGATGTAATATTGAGCGACCCTTTCCCCGTCGTCGTCTCAACCCTCGTTGCTTTGAACTTGATTTCGGGATGGCTTTTCCGCAGGTCGCTGATGCGTGATGCGAGCCTCATGCACCCGAAGAGCCGCAATGCTTCGAGGCTCGTGATCCGGCTTCCGTTCAGCAAGTAGGCGAGTATGCGCTTGCATTGGCTTTCGGATTCCTGAATATTAGGGTTGTCGTTCATATCTCTGCTATTTATGCGTTACGGCGTAGGTCGTGCCCCTGCTGCGGATTTCATCGTCGGTCGGGACGCGGGATTGAAGCTGCCATGCTTCGATCTCCTTTTTCCTGAAATAGATTTTGTTGCCCTGCTTGTAGTGCGGAATCTTCTTTGCACTCGTCAAATGCCGCACGCGGCTTTCGGATATGCCGAGCAACAGGGCGATCTCCGAGGTATTGAGCACCTCTTTCGAACCGAGAAGTAGAAGCCGCTCGATACGTTCCAATCTTTCCTCTACTCCCATGTGTCGTCCTCCTCCTGCATCGTTTTCGACATTTCGGGAATCAGCCCGCGAGCGTCCCAATAGTCGCACATCCGAAAGATGAGATACCAAGCCCCGAATCCGATGATCTTCGGGATTATCAGGGCGAGCAGCCATGCTCCGAGCGGTTGGTCGTCTATGGGGACGGAGAATGTCCCGATAACGGCGATCATACCGACGACCATCAGAACGTAGTATCGCCAATTCAGCAGAGCTTTCATATTTCATTGGATTGCACCTCCGATTTTGGGAAGAGGCCGTTTATATTCAGGTTGTAGCGACGGGCTATGATACTCTGCGTCAGCTCGTCGGGGACTTGCCGACCGCAGAGCCACATCTTGACCGTATTCTCGGAACGATGCGTGAGCGCAGCGATCTCGGCGATGAAATTCTGCGCGGGCGTCGGCTTCTTTTTCTGCTCCGCATAGAGGTCGAAAAATGATTTTTTCTCTGTTCTGCTCATATTTCGTCGATAATTATTCACTTGTTAGGTACTATTTTTATATATTTGCACCCGACGGATTTTATTGATGCGTCAATATCTTCCCGTATTGCAAGGGCAAAGATAAATACTTTTGTTTGGATAACCAACATATTTCTTTGTTTTCTGCAAAGAAAAATATTTGGCATAGATTGGGATTTGCGTTTAAATAAGAATAACATTGTGATATACAAACATATATGACAGGACAGAAGATAAAGGACATACTTCGCTCGGAGGGCATCACAATTGCGGATGTTGCGCGGATGCTCGGACATAATGGGGATCAACGTCTGCATAGTGCCCTGAAATCCGAGGATGTCAAAAGTGGGTTGATCGAGGATATTGCCCGTGTTACCAACAAAAGTGTTTGTTATTTCTATGAGGGTAGCGGGAATACGGTAGCGACGGATCACGGTATCGCGGTATCGGGTGATTCGAATCAGATCAATGCGCTGTCGGAGAAATTCATCGCCCTGCTCGAAAAAAAGGACGAGCAGATGGATCGGCTCATCGGGATTATAGAAAAGAATAATAAATAGAGGTCGGATATATGAAAACAGAAGAGATAAAGGAGTTGTTCGAGCAGTTCGAATCTATCGCCAATGAGTATGAGGGGATCGAATGTTGGAGTGCGCGAGAACTTTGCGGGCTTCTCGGCTATTCGAAGTGGGAAAAATTCTACAATGTAATCGAAAAGGCGCGGGATGCGTGTGTAAACGCAGGAGAGCATGTCGAGGATCATTTTCCCCGCGTCGGGAAAATGATCGAACTTGCCAAAGGTGCGCAGCGCGAGATTGATGATTATATGCTGACCCGCTATGCCTGCTACCTGATTGCGCAGAACGGCGATCCCCGCAAGCCGCAGATCGCATTTGCACAAAACTATTTCGCTGTGCAGACCCGTAGAGCGGAGTTGGTGCAGCAGAGAATCCTCGATTACGAACGGGTGCAGGCTCGCGCGAAGCTGGCAGAAACCGAAAAACGACTGTCAGGCGTCCTGTATGAGCGCGGCGTCGATAGCCGGGGTTTTGCGATTATCCGGTCGAAAGGGGATAGGGCTTTGTTCCATCTTGATACAGCATTGGTAAAGCGCAAACTCGGTGCACCCGATTCCCGTCCGCTGGCCGACTTTCTGCCGACGATCGGTATCAAAGCGAAAGATTTTGCCGCCGAAATGACCTCTGTAAATGCCGAGCAGAAGAATTTGCACGGACAGATGGCGATAGAAAAGGAGCATGTCGATAACAACGTCGCCGTCCGCAATATGCTTTTGAGCCGGGGTATCGTCCCCGAACAGCTCCCTGCGGGCGAAGATGTGAAGAAAGTCGAACGACGGCTTAAATCGGAGGAAAAGACGCTAATCAAGGGGAAGAAGAAATGAGCCGCAGACGGGTTTACAGCGACAATACGTTGGCTATTATGGAGCGGTTTTTCACGGCGTTCGACATTGCCGTACAGAATCGGCTGATAAAGAGTATCGCCGAATATTGCCGGGATAATTCGATAGCTCCGCCTCATTTCTATACGCAGCGTAAAGACCGCAATCGTGGCTATTTCGAGGTCGGATGGCTCGTTCCGCTGGTTCGGGATTGCGGCATATCCGCGACATGGCTCCTGACCGGACGGGGCATGATGTTCCAGCAATAGAAAAAGGCATCGAAACCGATGCCTTTCTTCGTTAGAATATGTCGGGTATCTTGGCGACCGCTGCCTGCTTGTTCTTGTCGAGCACCTTTGCGTAAATCTGCGTGGTCGATAGCTCCCGATGTCCGAGTAGCTTGCTGACCGTATAAATATCGGTTCCGAGGTCGAGCATCATCACCGCGAACGTGTGGCGGCCGCAATGGAAGGTTATATCCTTATGGATTCCGGCCCGCAATACCCACCTTTTGATCGTTTCGTTGGTGCAACTCGGAGAGTGGATGTTGGGGAAGATATGCTCGGCGTCCTTGCCGCGCTCGCCCATGAGTTCGGCGGCCTGCGGCGGGATGTCGAGATATTCCTGTCCGCTGGTCTTCTTCTGTTTGAAGATAATCCGAGTGAACTCTCCCTGCTGATGCACATCGCCCCATGTCAGACGGATCACGTCGGAGCGGCGCAGTCCCGTCAGGCAGGAGAACAGGAACGCCCGCTTGATGGCCGGATATTCGCATTCTGTTTGAGCGAGCCGCTGCACCTCTTCGATGGTCAGGTACATGCGTGTTCCCTCTTCGGCCTTGAAACCCTCGACGCCCCTCATGGGGTTGATAGGTATGATGCGATCCTCGTATGCTTGATTCAGGCAGGCCCGCAGTTTATTGAAGTAGCTGACCCGTGAATTGCGAGACAGCGGATGATCCTTGATGCGATCCCGCTCGTCGCAGCTCCACGCGCACGCATCTTTCTCTAAATAGTCCCGAAATCCCTGCACCCATTCCTGCGTGATCTGCGAGAACCTGATCCGCTCGTTCGGCTCGTATTTTTGGAGGTGTTTCAGGCATGATTTCCAATTCCCCCAATTTCCGGTACTCTCCGCTCCGAGCCGCCGGGCGCACATCGCACGGTAGTAGTCGAAGAAGAGGGTGTCGGAGGCGTATGCCGACTTGAAGCCATGCTCGCCGTTCTGCACCTCGACGATGCGCCGTGCCTTGATCGAGTTGGCGAGTTGGAGGGTTTGCCGGTTCGCCTCCCTGTCGGCTTTTGTCTTTTCGGGAATGAGGTACAGTTTCAGAAATTCGTATTCCCGCTTTCCGTTCAGGTAGATGTCGAGGTAGAGGCTGACGTTCCCGTTCGTCAGCTTCTTGCGCCTGATCCGGATCGGTTCTTTGATCTCCGCCATATCCTTTTGCGTTGAATGATTTTTGTTACTTCTGTTACTCATTTTGGCCGAGTAACAGAATAGCAACACAAAAGTAACAAATTATTTGCATCCGTACAGCAAAGAGATGAGAAAATTTTGTTTGGCAGATAAAACTGTAAATAGCTTTGTTATTGCTGTTTATATGCCGATGATGTGCTGGCGAAATGGCGTTTTGGTTAATTGGAAAAATGACGACCTATTTTCCGGACAAAAATTTATAGAAAATAAAACCAAGAATGTAGTCTTTATAATCATTCGCCTCTATTTTAGAGCGCATCTTATTTGCAGATGCCCAAATCTTTGATGCAAGTTGTTGTTTATTCATATGGATTATTTATTCATCGTTCGGAATGTCACAATGCGAAATTTCATTATTTAACCTCACTAGCAATTAAATCCTTCACATCTACTTGTAGTAACCTAGCTATTTCGAATAGCAATTCCAGGCTGGGTTGGCGTCGGTTACATACGTACGCATTTACGATACTGAAACTTTTGCCCAACCGTTCGGCTAGCCATGTTTGTTTAATCCCTTTTTCTTCAAGCACTTCCTTTATTCTGTTCATGGTGGCGTGCGTTAAAACGAAATATTTTGAACGTAAAGATATGAAATATTATGCTATATAAATATGTTCAAACCGCTAATAGGTAAGTTTGTCGAGATTGATTTCGTACTCTGCCATTAGTGAATAGAAGATATCCTCGATATATTCCATCGTGTCGTAATCAAGCTCAATCTCTTTATATTCGGTCGCTCCCCGAGGTTTAAACCGGACTTTATTACCTTCTTCGTATTTAAAATACTTTCGAAGGACATCGGTTTTAAAATTAAAGAGTACAGAGATGTAATCGTCAACATTAAGCATTCTTTTCAATTTCTTTTCCGCTTCGGGATCTTCCAGATCAAATGAGATTGTTGCGTAATGGCTGCTATGGGGTAAATTGTTGTCCATAGATAAGTTTGTTTTGAATTATGTAAATACAAAAAACGGGGATATCCGATGACATCCCCGTTTCGATAAGTTCAGAATTGGGTATATCAAGTCATACACACCTTAATAATGAGATGCATACAGACTGATTGTTCGATGTATAGTGTTTTCATTGGCAGGGACAAAATTAACAAATATTTTCACCCACACCGTCGATTTTTATTTTTTGAGGGTGAACATTACCGATGTTGCTTGATCAGTCGTTGCAGCGTCCGCTCGCTAATCATCATAAACTGGCAGACCTCTTGGCTACTTAAGATAACTTTTTGCATTTCAAACTTCTGTTTCTTGGTTGCAAAGTGGACTTATTTTCGCTAGATTGTCACATATAACCTATCTTTCAATCCTCATCATAATGATGGGGATTTTATTTTGCGGGATATCCGAAGTAAATAATGTTTATGTGTGTAAAAAGAAAGTATGATATGCGAAAGCAGTAGGGCTATATCAATTGGGTAAGAATCAGTTCACTTAAGGAGAAAGAAAGTGTCAAAATACGCTGCCATTTTAGATGCTGCAACCCGTACTACCAAACAGCATATAACTTTCGCTAAATAAGTGCTTTATGGTGGTGGCTGCTATATATATTAAAAAGGAAGTTCTTACGGGACTTATCTTTTTATTATTAAAACGCTGACTGAAAATGAACTCCAGTTTTATAATTGAATTAAAATAAATCAAAAAATGAGAGAAAAAAGGGTCAAGAACAAAGGTCGAATATATATAGCCTTTAGGGAAAACATTAAAAAAATTTGGAAGGACCCTGTGATGGGCAACGTGATCGCAATGGTTATATTCGCACTCTTGACATGGTTGTTTTGCAGGTCATAATATTCATCTTATAATACGGTTCATGCAGATCGCACAAGCCCAAACGGGAAGAAATAAAGCAGACTAAAAACAGTCAAGCTGTGTCTGATGGATTAACAACCGGACACGGCTTTTGTTTCTGATGCTCTTTAGTAAAAAATCTGCCGCGAAACTCTATTTGTCACTATTTGTATGTCGGTTATACCTGCGAAGCGCATATATTCCGGATGTCTTCCAATCGCTGTGTGAGCGTTGGATCCCTCCGAGCAGTCTGCAAATTATAGCGGGTCTGCATATCAACCAACGCCTCCGGCTCAAGGCCTAACGCAGCTTCGAGCAATAGAGCGATTTCGCTACTTACTGGACGTTTGCAATTCAGTATTTCATTGAGTTGAGTATGAGAAACGCCGATCCTGTCAGCCAGCTTACGCTGCGAAATACCTCGGAACTCTAATTCGTCTTTGATTATCTCCCCCGGATGAATCGGATAGTAAGGATCAATTTTATTGGCTGTTGTTGTCATAACAATACAAAAATTGTGATTATTATATGATGTTCGCAAAAAAGTGAATATCTTTTGTTTTCGCTCAAAACCCTTCCGGCTATATTCTGAGTTGCTTTGTTATGGGTATAACTAAAACTCAGAGATTATGTTTTTCCTGTATTCAAAAAAAGTGCAATCCATAACAGGCCGATATAATCGGATGCGATACGTCACAGCGTCGGTTAACGAAACACTCAAGAAAGTTTGCTCCAGGTTAGGGATCGAAGATAAGATCCGGGTAATAGTTTGCGAAGATGGCTGGATGTAGTGTTTTGTGTAACCGGAGAGGAAAAATTAGAACTATACACTCATAGCTCCATGTACAACGATACTCGGAGCAGAGTTGGTTTGGGTTATAATATCAATGTGTTAAATGGTGAATTAATAGCGTCATTTAAAATACCACTGGCTGCTGCACTAAAAAACCTTATTCATATTCTGCCGTAGTTTTTCTTTATTTGTATGGGAATAGTAGAACCTGTGGATCGTTTGCGGACTGTTACCGGTCTATTCTGCTATTTGCAACGGCTGATATCCTTCATCAACCATTTTTGATATGAAATATGACCTTGCCATATTCCATTTAACACTCTCTTTAATCCCAAGATTCTCACAAATACAGGCTAGAGTATTATTAACATTATGAGATAACCTACGCACTCTTCCCTGCATCTTTTTTGTAGTATTGTGTTTACGGGTAAATACAGGAAATATATATTCTGACTTGGGGTTCCGGTATTTTTCAATAATCACTTTAGCTTTGTCTAATAGTACAGGCCGGGCTATCTTGTCGCATTTGATGCGCTCATAGACAATCACATCTTCTTTTATGCAACGGTGTCTCAGGAAACAAATATCGACGGGGGACATGCCGCCCGCATATAAGCTGAACAGAAAAAGATCCCTGTCTATCATTTGTTTCTATGATAACCATGACGTATCCATTTGCTCTATCGTGTTAACAGTCTTATGGGAAATGGTTTTGGGAATAACAGGCTGCCGTTTGAGTTTCTTTCTGACAGGATCGAAAGCCGACATTCTCACGTTTAACACACCTTGTCGCCTGGCAAAGGTAAAAGTGGCATGCAGGGTTTTGAGTTTTTCAGATATTCCGCCTGCATTACCATTCAACGAAGCCCTTTTCTTAAGATATTGCACAAAGTCCGTAAGAAATACTTCGTTTATATCCCTAAAATGGTATTTACTGAATTTCTTTCGATAAACTTTCTGGGTAAATTCACAAAGAATATTTTTAAGGCACTTATATTTGTTAGCAGTGGAATAGCTTGTTAACACATGTCCATTTTTATATCTCTCTTGGCAGCAAAACTGCTGAACTATGTTATCAAGCATATCCGAAACCGTAATATAATGAATTGATTTTTTGCTGTCTTGTTCATAATAATGAGATAGCTCCTTGGGAATCCAGTCTTTGCCATCCGACTCCCATTTCTCTGCAATTTTCCGGTATTTAAATTTTTCTTTCAAGATAAGCTGATTGCGCTCATATATATCCTTTGTATTTCCGTCAAACAACTGTCGTTTAGGGTTCCAATCATCATACCGCCCGGATATCGGGATAATTTTTGGAACCCGGGCATAGCCGGTTTTAAAGAAGATTAGTTTGAGTTTGACCATCTCCAGGTCACGGGGATTCCGATATCCTTTAACATTAATTGTAAACATAGCATTGATTTTTAGTTTGACATTATTTTACCATAAGTTTACTTCAGGTTCCAATGACATATGTTCACAAAAAAAGCGGTGTAACAGAATCTGCTCACCGCTTCTAATCTGATATATCAAATTAAATTGCTTTGTTCCCAAATGACATATAAAAACTGAAGTTTGCTTATTCGACTAAAATATGTCTAATCACTCAAACTGCCAAAATCACCTATTTTAATTCACTAATTTTCTGTTTGTTTCTGCAGAACTATAGTGAAGTGCATTCGAAACTTGCTTTAATACCGTAAAATATGGCTGAATTCGGTTCTCATAATAGTCATATGCCCTTATTGCATAACCTCCGGCAAATTTAAGGGCCTCCGGAAATGAAATTCCTTCCTGCGCACAGAGCAGGAGGTAGCTGTAACGGGCAGACCGGAATGTTACCTTTACATCCAACCCGAGTATACTTACTGCTTTTTGTAGAGTCTTGTTGATTTCGCTGGCTATGGCGTTAATACGATTCTTCCATCCTTTAACTGATGTTTTTATTGCATCGTCCACAGGAAAGATGAACCCATCGTCATCAGTATCAGTCAATGCGTATTTGTTCAGAATACCCATATGTCTGTGATCAAACTCTATTCCATCGCATAAAGGATAAAGGAACCGAGTACACTCCAATATATCGCCATCGTCGATATCAAACCATTCGAGAGATGCTAGATTTGTTAGTGACATGCCTCCTGTGTAATAACTCATATGGAAAAGGTCGAGATGTAATTCCTCTCTTTTGTCGAATAAACTCCGGTCTATATCCCGGATCATATTAATAACCTCGGGAGAAACAATTTGCTGTGTTGCTTTAGTCTTAGCCATAATAAATGGATTTAGATGTTAGTAATGTAGTACGGTAATTCGAACCGTTTCATATTAATAATAGAGAGGGTGCGTGACAAAAGTTTGAAAAAGATAGAAAAAAATCAGACGGCAGAGCTGTTGTCTTTCTCTGCCGTCTGCAATTAACCTATAGAAGTACACGTTACATTACATCTTAAGAATAGTAATCCGTAGATTATTTAGTTTGAGAACCCATACTAAATTTCGTGTTGTTTAGCGTTCGAGCAAGTTTATCCATCTCGTCGCTGATGATTTTGTCGACAATCCTGGCATAGATCTGGGTCGTACTGATCTTGGTATGGCCGAGCATTTTGCTGATCGATTCGATGGACACTCCGTTAGCGTAAGTAACCGTCGTGGCAAAAGTGTGCCTCGCGAGGTGCGAGGTCACGTTCTTCTGAATTCCGCACAGTTCGGCGATCTCTTTCAGGTAGAGATTGTACTTGGCGTTGCTCATTACCGGCAACAAGTAATTTCCGTCTCGCTTTAGTTCATACTTTCTGAGGATCGACAACGGAATGTCGAGTAGTTTGATTTTCGACGGCGTTCCGGTTTTCACCCGGTGCGTTTCGATCCATATATCGCCTTCGTCGTCTTGTGCTATATTCTTATCGGTTAATGTAGCGGTCGTGGAGTAATCGAAACCGGTGAAGCAGCAGAATACGAAAATATCACGAACCTTTTCGAGTCGTTTGTTGTCCGGTTCGAAATCGATAATGCGTTCCAATTCTGCTTTAGTCAGATAGCCCCTGTCTTTTTTAACCTTTTTAAGTTTGTAGTTACAGAACGGATCCCGGGACATTTTCCCATCCTTAAAACACATTGTCGTAATACGCTTGAAGATGCGCATCAGTTTTTCTGACGAGTTCGTATCGAGTTTCTATTCAGTCTTCAGGTAGGTCTCAAAATCCATCACGAAATTTCTGTCCACCTGACTAAGTAAAATGTCGTTCTTCCGTTTCTTGACCTTTAAGAATTCCTGTAATCTCCGGTAAGTAAGGTCGTATTTATTAAAGGTTGACTGGGCGATATCTATTCCGATTAGTTTCTCCTGCCGGTCGTTGAACTCTTCGAATATCCCCAATAAAGTATTGGTTCTGATGTCATATCCGAGGAAGGCGTCTTTTATCATCGCGGCGGTTACAACCTCATTAGCCTCGACAAGCCTGTGGTAATGCGAGATCAACCGACCTTTGATACTGTCGAGATACATGTTTAACTGAATGGCCTCTTTGGAATGACCGACAGCCTTTCCTGCCTTGGGTTCCCAAATGTCCGGTGAAATGTCAGTTTTGAGACTGAATTTTACTTTCTCACCATCGAGGGTGATCCGCGCCAAAAGAGGAACTTTCCGGTTCTCTTTTTTCTTTTCCCATCGTGCGAAGAAAAGAATCCTGAATGTACTTCTCATAAGTTTACCTGTCTTTGATTAAGATTAGGTAAACCGCAGATAAACAGTTTAAAATAGTTCGAACTGTACCCCCTTAAATTGTCAAGTGTACCCCCTCGAGGGTTCAAATTGCCGCTGGATACAGTAACGGATTTCAGGGATGGCAAAGGGGGCTCCTTTTGGTGTTTGCCAAAAAGAATGAAAAAACCCTCTGAAATGAATGTTTCAGAGGGTTTGACTTGATTCGTCGTTTTATTACTTTAGACGCCTGGAGCGGAAAACGGTAGTCTGACCTTCGCCTTCCTTATATGTTGCTCGTCAAGGACTTCCCTTTGATTTGCCGGGTTGTTTTCCCAAACTGGGACGCCGGCGGGGACATTTTTGCAAACCAGTTCCTGATAGGATTTTACCCTTCTGGAAACTGCTTTTCTTCGGTTTACTAATGTGTGATGTGCTATCAAATCCTGTAAACATTCGTCGTTACTCTTTAGGATATGTGCCCGGAGCAACTTCTTAATCTGACCAATCTGGTAATAATATTTCCCACTCATGCAAGAGTAAGTAATCTTACCGTTTGCTCGCAGTCGTTGTAATGTTCGTTCGCTGATCTTCAGAAACTGGCAGATTTCCTGACTCCCTACCCAATTTTCATCTTCGTTCTCGACAGGACGCTCCATCGAGTAAACATACTCCGTTAACGCATCCAGTTTTTCGACAAGCAACTTAAATGCCCTCGATTCGATTGTTATAACCTCCATAACCAAATTGCTTATCCGATTTTGTATTAGAATAGGCTAGGGTTCCTTAAAAAGGTTAAGCCTTATATCAAGGATTCAAAAACCGTCTTTGCGTTATTCCAAAAAAGAGATGTTAATTCTTTACGCCTATTGGAAGATATAGTGGCAGCTTCCTTCTTTGCCTCTAATCCTTTCCTCAGAGCATAATCTGTAATTGATACCTCAAAAATTTTTGGGTGACCTTTAAATTCTGCTCGCAATTGAATTATCTCAGAAGATGTCTTATTCTCGATCTCATAGGTCATTGCGGTAAAAATACATCCTCCTTGCTCATACTGAGCAACAAAAGGATCATTCCTCAAATCGCGACCTTCCAAAATAGCTTGTCGAATTCCTGTTAGTTCTTCCATGCCCGCCTCTTGATCTTCATCATCTTCGTCCTCAACAATATTCCCTCGTTTGAACGCAAGGTATTTTATATCAAGGAATCTCCAATCGGCCCCAAGTCCAGACGTTGCCAATTCATCAAAAAATGCAATTGTGTCTTTCTGTTTAAGAGCGTCAATATATATATTGCTAATACTTTCCGTCTTACCGATTGATCCTAAGAATAGACGTTGTACTTCTTTGCCATCAGCAGACTTTGAGCCATCTACTTCAACTTGCCATTCTCCTGTTGCTGTTTCGAAAAAAGAAAATTCAGCATATCCGGTTTCTTCTTCTAAAAATTCTATTCTTCCAGGCTTTTTCTTCTTATATTCTATACGTCCTTTATAAGTAGGCTTTTGACCTTGCCGATCTTCTTTACATAAAGCACCCAAAGAATAACCTTTTGAGGCCAACTCTCCTTTTTCGCGGATATTATCATATAATCGCTCTAAACTGAAAAATTGGTCACTGGACTTAACCGTGAATCCACTTAAGGTATGTTTTGCGACAGCTTGATATGCAAAAGCTCTCAATGTTTCTATCTCACTTTCTTCATATAAGAAATATGATAAATCCCGCGCAATTTCCTCATGTTTAGCATTTAGAAAGAATACACCCCGCTCCCGGGCGAATAAATCAACGAATGCTCTTTTTGTATAGCTACTTAAAACTTCTTGGAGCTCATATGGTGATGGGTATAGGTTCTTATTCATGGCCGATAGTTTTAACTTCTCCTGGCAGGTCACTCAAATTGTCCATGAACTTAATCGTGAACTCAACTTCATTAAAAACCTTTTCAATATCTGGCTTTATCTTTCTAAACTCATTATCTGTATTATATAGATATAAAATGATTTTCTTTTCTTTATCCATGAAACCACACTTACTTAAGAGATTTTTTAATGGATAGGCAAAAGAAGATGATTGTAAGTCACCAAAATAGAAAACCACATTTTCGCCCTTGCCATCCTGGCCTTTAGATTCAGCTAAAATGACTTTTGAAAAAATATATTCTGGAGTAAGGACTTTACTTCTAACAATTGGTTTATCATTCATTAAGAATGATGGATAATAGAATTGTAATAGGCTCCTTGCCTCTTGGTTATGCTTAGCGATTGCATTCTGCAATGAACATAGTTTTAAAATCTGGGCATTATCAAGAAGTAGTATACGATGATATCCTTCGCTTTGCTTAGGTCTGTTGGATGTCTTGATACTTTTTAGGATCTCGACAAATTTTGGTCGGAATGATTTATAGTTGTCTAAGTCATGAAACCAAATAGCAATTATTCCAAGGTCTAATGTCGCGCATTCTGTAAGGGCAGGATATTTTTCTTGGGCTTTTTCAGAGTATTTAAGTTTTGATAATTTCTTATCTAACCGATCAATCCAATCTTGCACAATAGACTTAGATACATTGCTGGTTTGATAACTTTTAGCTTCTAAGATAACACATGGGGGTAAGTGCTTTACAGGAGACTCAAATTTAAGAAAAGTATCTACTCCATACTTCTGCTCATCATCGCCGAGGACATCCATATCTATATCCCCAATAGTCTCCCACCCAAACCATGATAGAATATAATTGGCTTCTTTATTCCAAATTGTGCCGTTTACACCTTGATCTTCTGCCATGACTATTTTATGATTTTTTTAATAGTGTCGATAATCCCATAAAAATCATCTTCATCGCTTTTTACCGCCAAGGTATTATTTGTCGAGATTGTCAAGGAGAAGTCTTCAAACTGATTCGATGTAACATCGATGGTTATTTTCTGAATTTCATCAGAATAATCTTCCAGTAGCTTTTCTCCAACTTGGGAATCCATAATCTTTGCTACATATCGACCATAAGCACCCTGTTCATATACAAATTTCCTGATAGCAATTTCCTTAATGGAGCACTCAAAATCGCTATCAGACAAATCGTCAACCAACATTATAGGACTGAGCTCTAAATTGGTATAAGCGATATTATTTTGCAGGAACTCTCTTAATGCAACTTTTATTTTATTTAACTTACCCGAGGAAAAGAAAGTGTAAATCAGGTTGTTCGTAAAATCGATGCAGAAAGAGATGTCTTCAAAGATAAAGATGTCTCTCTCTATAAACTCTCCTGATGCAGGATCATAATCGACTATTGAAGTAGGGGTTCGCTTAAGCAATGTCGCTTCTAAAACATTATCGATAATCTCGACCTTAGTAAATCCTAAACCATCATTATCTCTGTATGGTCTCTTTTGAAATATTTCAGACAGATACTTAACATCTATTTCTTGCTGAAATGTAATCCGATTAAATGTTATGATACCCCTTTTTTGCATAGTCATAGCTATTTGATTTACAAATATAATGAAATTAGTAATTATTCAATAGAATTGAATATATAATTACTCAACCGACATGAATGCGTAGCACTTGACTACTACCAAAAATGTAGTATATCTGGATATCGGATGGCAATCTAGTTACCTGTAATTTTAAAATTTGGAATTTATTAGAAAATAGGCCCTATTTAAGCCTCTTTTTTCTTGATCCACCAACCTTCTGATTATGAGTCCGGCCGTTTTTATTGAGCCTACTTGTATGTAATTTGTTTGTATTAATTCACTCCAAACTATCCTTTCTCGAATTCACAATTTGAGTTGATTTTATTTGTCTTCGCCTATACATAGTTTGACAAAAGTTGTATGTCAATTTTATGTCAGGTGCCAAAATATTTTCATAGAAATTACGAAAAAATCACACACAATTTAAACACTTGTCCACTTTGATCTCTATACTTTTTTAAAGAGGGAAAATCTCTCACACATAAACTTAAAAGTAGAAGAAATGTATTCATGGAAACAAGATGGCATTAGTGTCAAGGTGGTATTGGATAAAAGGTATTTGCGCAATAACGGTGCATATCCCATCCGCATAAGGGTGATCTACAAACGGATCCTAAAAGAATTTAATACAGGAATAGAGGCTACTCCATTAGAGTGGGAGAAAATAAAATCCAGTAAAGCCAAAGCATTTCTGGGAATCCAACAGCATATCAAAGAACGATTCGAGATGATTGTGCAAATTACGGAGCGGCTGTCAGAAAAGCAAGAATTTTCTATTGCTGCCTTGAAATCTCTTTTTTACGAAGTAACTTGCCCTTCTTTGAAGGTGGATAAGGGACAATAATCTGAATAATTACAATAAGAGACTATATAAAAAATAGCCTCTTATTTGTTGATTTTCACAATATTTTTTTCTCTATCTATTGGTCATATCTGGTTGTATTCTTTTCGGCCCATATCAAAAGTTCATTCTTTCGAAAAACTAATCTGTTCCCATACTTGCCATGCGGGATTTTCTTATTGGATGTTAATCTATATAGCTGAGTCTTAGATGTTGGAAAGCCAATGTGAGTAAGAAAATCAACAGCAGCATCTATTGTCAACGAATTCGAGTATTCTTGTTCTTTCTCAAGTTTTTTATCTTTATAATAGTTCTCCAAAACTTCATATATCAATGCTTTCAGCTCTTCCTGGGTAACCAATATAATCTTATCCATAATTCGTTTGATTATTATGTCGTAAATATAATGAGATTAAAGTTTGCAGCAAAGAAAAAACGAAAATAAGAATATTTATATAATTGTTTTTCAGCACATTGCCCTCTGATCTAATAGTCAGAGGGTAATGTATCGTAATCGATTTATCAGTAAAGGGACCCCACACTAAATCGAGTGCTTTCAAGTTTTGTTGCCAATTTATCCATCTCATTACTCACCGTCTTATCGACGATACGAGCATAGATTTGTGTCGTACTGAGCTTCGTATGGCCGAGCATCTTGCTGATGGATTCAATGGAAACTCCGTTGGCATAAGTAACGGTAGTAGCGAATGTGTGCCGAGCCAGATGTGAGGTGACGCGTTTCTCGATTCCACAGATTGAGGCGATCTCCTTGAGGTACAGATTGTATTTCGCATTGCTCATTACAGGCAGTAGAAAGTTACCATCACGTTTGAGTGCATACTTCTTAATAATGCTCAGTGGGATTTCAAGAAGTTTTACTTTTGAAGGTGTTCCGGTCTTGATACGGTGAGTTTCAATCCACAGAGAACCTTCGTCATCCGTAACGATATTCTTTTCCGTCAGGGCAGCAGTCGTGGAATAATCAAAGCCGGTGAAGCAACAGAACAGAAATATATCGCGGACCTTTTCGAGCCGTTTACTGTCGGGTTTGAAATCGATAAACTTTTCCAGTTCGGACTTCGTGAGGTAGCCGCGGTCTTTCTTTACCTTTTTGAGTTTGTGTTCGCAGAACGGGTCTTTAGGCATCTGCCCGTTCTTGAAACACATGGTCGTAATGCGTTTGAATATCCGCATCAATTTTTCAGAGGAGTTCGTATCGAGTTTATATTCGATTTTCAGCCATGCCTCGAAGTCCATTACGAAGTTTCGATCTACCTGACATAGTAAGATGTCGTTCTTTCGCATTTTAGTTTTAAGGAACTCCTTCAGCCGGCGGTATGTTAGATCATACTTATTAAAGGTGGATTGGGCAATGTCGATGCCGATAAGTTTCTCCTGCCGGTCATTGAACGCTTCGAATACCGTCAGCAGCGTATTGTTTTTGATATTCGTGCCGAGAAACGCATCACGCAGCATCGAGGCAGTCACGATCTCGTTGGCTTCCGATAGGCTGTGATAATGCGTTATCATCTGCCCTTTGATACTGTCGAGATAGCGGTTGAGTTGGAGGGCTTCTTTTGTCTGTCCTTTGGCCCGGCCGGACTTGGGATCCCAGATCGCTGAGGATACCTCGGATTTAAGGCTGAATTTAACTTTTTCGCCGTCGATTGTGATTCGGGCGCAGAGCGGCACTCTGCCGTCTTTTTTCTTCAATTCCCACCTCGCAAGGAATAGGATTCTGAAAGTACTTTTCATAACTGTTTACCTGTCTTTTAATTAAGATTAGGTAAACCGGAGACAAACAGTTTAGTTTTGGTAACGATTTATCCGTCAGCGAGTAACAGGCGTAGTGTCCCGCCTCTTCACTCCAAAGTGTCCCACTTTCAGGTTGCACCACGCGAGTGGGACACTTTTGGGACACTAACCTGTCCGGAAATGGCTTTTCGATGTCCTGCGATGTCTTGAAAGAAGGCATGAAAAAACCCTCTGAAACATCGTTTCAAAGGGTTTTCTTGATTTTTGGCTTAACGCTGTCGGGCGTTGTCTGAACCGTCAGAGCGGAAAACGAGACTCGAACTCGCGACCCCAACCTTGGCAAGGTTGTGCTCTACCAACTGAGCTATTTCCGCAATATGTTTTCGTCCTGCGAAAAGGCTTTCACCCCTCCTCTTGGCATCCGAAACTCGCGTTTCGGGATTGCAAATATAAACTGAAAAATCTATTCTGCAAAATTTTCCGGCAAATTTTGTCGCAAAACGATGTCCCCGGCCTTCGGAAAAGCCGGGGACACCGTATGGGAAACCCTTATATCCGGGCGGCGGAATGATCCGTCCTGCCGGGAAGCGGGGAATTAACGAACCAGGAATCCTTCGTCGGCACGTACCGGGATGGGCAGTTTGGCGTAAATACCATCCTGGAGCTTGCTGCGTACGGCCTTGAACGCCTCGATGGTGACATTCACGTCCTCGAGGGTATGGACTGCGGTCGGGATGATGCGCAAGATGATCTCGCCTTTCGGGATTACGGGGTAAACGACCATCGAACAGAAGATGCCGTGGTTCTCACGCAGGTCGACGACCAGATTCGTAGCCTCGGGGATGCCGCCCTTCAGGAAAACGGGCGTCACGGGCGAATTGGTCACGCCGATCTCGAAGCCGTTCTCTTTGAGGCTGCTTTGCAACACGCGTACGATCTCCCAGAGTTTCTGCTGGTATTCGGGGTGGTTGCGGATCAGCTCCAGGCGTTTCAGGGCACCGATAACCATCGGCATCGGGAGCGACTTGGCGTAAAGCTGCGAACGCATGTTGTAACGCAGCAGGTTGATCAGCCAGCGGGGGCCGCAGACGAATGCACCGATACCGGCCATCGACTTGGCAAAGGTGTTGAACAGCACGTCTACGCCGTCCACTACGCCGAAATGCGACGCCGTACCGCGGCCGCCCTCACCCATCGTACCGAAGCCGTGGGCATCGTCGACCAGCAGACGGAACTGGAAATCCTTTTTCAGGGCCACGATCTCGTCGAGCTTACCCAGGTCGCCCTTCATGCCGAAGACACCCTCGGTGATTACGAGTACGCCGCCGTTCTGCTCTTCGGCCAGGTCGGTGGCATGCTGCAATTGCAGGCGCAGCGACTCCATGTCGTTGTGTCCGTATACGAAACGCTTGCCCTTGTGCAGGCGCAGGCCGTCGATGATGCAGGCGTGTGCCTCGGCATCGTAGACCACCACGTCGCGCGGCGTCAGCAGGCAGTCGATGATCGAAATCATGCCCTGATAACCGAAGTTCAGCAGGAAGGCGTCCTCCTTGCCGACGAACTCGGCCAGTTCGCGCTCGAGACGCTCGTGGTAGACGGTCTGGCCGCTCATCATGCGGGCGCCCATCGGGGCCGCCATGCCGAACTGCGCGGCACCCTCGGCGTCGGCCTTGCGGACTTCGGGGTGGTTGGCCAGCCCGAGGTAGTTGTTCAGACTCCAGTTGAGCATCTTCTTGCCCCGGAAAGTCATGTGGGGGCCGATATCGCCTTCCAGTTTAGGGAACGCGTAATAACCGTGGGCGTACGACATGTACTGACCGATGGGGCCACCTGCATTTTTCTCCAGGCGTGCAAAAATATCAACCATAAAATATTGTAATTTAATGTTTAAGTTTCCGTTTCGGACGCGCAAAAGTACAAAAAAACCTTTTAGCCATCAAAATTAGCCGTTTTTTATTCGGCAAGGGTACGCATTTATACTTATTTCCGGATATTTAATATGGAAAAAGGCCGCTTTCGGCGGCCCGGGGAAGAACTTTGTTCGGTTTTTCATTTTTTCGATCGGCGGTCTATCGCATCGACGATCACCGCGACGGCACCGTCGCCCGTCACGTTGGTCGCCGTGCCGAAGCTGTCCATGGCGATGTAGGTGGCGATCATCAGCCCCGCGAGCGTCTCGTCGAACCCGAGCATCGACTCGAGCAATCCCAGCGCCGCCATGATCGCGCCGCCCGGCACCCCCGGTGCGGCGATCATCGTCACGCCCAGCAGCAGAATGAACCCCGCAAAAGTCCCCGCCGGGATATCCAGCCCGCCCAGCATCGAAACGGCCAATGCACAGGCCACGATCTTCATCATCGACCCCGAGAGGTGGATCGTGGCACAGAGCGGTATGACGAACGACGCCAATTCGGGACGCACGCCCAGCCGGAGGGTCTGCGCCAGCGTCACGGGGATGGTGGCGGCCGACGATTGCGTGCCGAGCGCCGTGACATAG
>ERZ779729.391-NODE-391-length-43943-cov-8.155373_pt1 | contig 43943 bp, 39 predicted proteins | sample MGYA00511072_ERZ779729 | MGnify/ENA primary metagenome ERZ779729 (study PRJEB29588, sample SAMEA2156675) | human gut metagenome | biome: human gut; feature: human-associated habitat; material: faeces | place: Denmark | collected 2008/2010 ...
AGTCGGGGCACTTGCCGTCCACCAGCTGGCTCTCGGTCCAGAAGCTCTCGCAGGGCTTGCAGTATTTGCCCTTATAGGTGCCCTTATAGATGTCACCCTTTTCGTACATCTTACGGAAGATCTTCTGGATAGAGGCGCAGTGGTAATCGTCGGTGGTGCGGATGAAGCGGTCGTTGGAGATGTTCATCAGCTTCCACAGGTCCAGGATGCCCTGGGGACCCTCCACGATGTTGTCCAGGAACTCCTTGGGGGTCTTTCCGGCGGCCTTGGCCTTGTCCTCGATCTTCTGGCCGTGCTCGTCGGTGCCCGTCAGGAACAGCACGTCGCAGCCGGTGAGCCGCTTATAGCGGGCCATGGCGTCGGTGGCCACGGTGCAGTAGGTGTGGCCGATGTGCAGCTTGTCCGAGGGGTAGTAAATGGGTGTGGTGATATAGAATTTCTGCTTTTCCATGGGGATCTATCTCCTTTTCCGCCGCTCCGAATGGAAGAGCGGCTTAATATTTTGGCGTTTTTCCGGCGGCCGGGCAAACAAAAAACGCCCCCGGCTGACTGCCAAGGGCGATGCAGCGCACCGCGGTACCACCTTGCTTCGCCGCGCTCCCTCAGGAGGCGGCCTCATGGGACGCCGACACGTCCCCGCGCTGTAACGGGCACACCCGGTCCGGCTTCACGCGCCCGCGCTGGGCCGGACGGCTCCGGGGCCATGTTCGCCGGGTCCCCCGTGTCCGCTTTCACCTTGCCGGACTCTCTTGTGACGGAGGCTGAACCGGGTACTCTTCCCATCCACGCCGATTTATCCCTATCTTATCCCCGGCGGCGGGGTTTGTCAATGATTTTCTTGGATTATGGCCCGGTTTGTGGTATGATACAGAAAAAAACGAAGGGAGAGCGCCATGAAGCTGGTAAGCTGGAACGTCAACGGCCTGCGGTCATGCCTGACCAAGGGCTTTCTGGAATATGTGAAAAATGAGGACCCGGACGTGATATGCCTGCAGGAGACCAAGCTGCAGCCGGAGCAGGCGGTGTTTGAGCTGGAGGGCTATCACCGGTATTTTTACTCCGCCGAGAAGAAGGGCTATTCCGGCACCGCCGTTCTGACCCGGCAGGAGCCGCTTTCGGTGGTGTTCGGCTTCGGCGATGACATCCACCGCCACGAGGGCCGGGTCATCACCGCGGAATACCCGGATTTCTATCTGGTGTGCTGCTATACCCCCAACAGCCAGGACGGGCTGAAGCGGCTGGATTACCGGATGCAGTGGGAGGACGACCTGCGGGCCTATCTGATGGAGTTGGACCGGACAAAGCCCGTGGTCTACTGCGGCGACCTGAACGTGGCCCACCAGGAGATGGACCTGAAAAACCCCAAGACCAACCGGATGAACCCGGGCTTCACCGACCAGGAGCGGGAGAAGATGACCGCCCTGCTGTCCTCGGGCTTTGCCGACACCTTCCGGACCCTGCACCCGGAGGAGGTCACCTATTCCTGGTGGAGCTACCGCTTCCACGCCCGGGAGAAGAACGTGGGGTGGCGCATCGACTATTTCATCGTGTCCCGGCGTCTGCTGCCCCGGGTGACGGGCGCCGCCATCCGCACGGAGGTGTACGGCAGCGACCACTGCCCGGTGGTTCTGGAAATTTCCTGAAAAAAAGCTTGACTGTCAAGTCCCTTTACCCCTTATACTGCGGATAAAAGGAGGGCAACGCCATGCATATCAAGGACGTAGAGCAGCGCACCGGGCTGTCCCGGGCCAACATCCGATACTATGAACAGGAGGGGCTGGTGCATCCGGCCCGGCGGAAAAACGGCTATCGGGACTACAGCCCCGATGACCTGGAGACCCTGCTGCGCATCCGCCTGCTGCGGCGGCTGGACGTGCCCATCGAGGAGATCCGGGCCATGCAGGCCGGGAAGCTGTCCCTGTCCGAGGCTCTGTCCCAGCGGCTGGCGGCCCTGCGCCGCCGGGAGGAGCAGGCCCGGACGGATCAGTCCGTGTGCCGGGCCATGCAGGCCGACCACGCCTGCTATGACACCCTGGACGCGGAGAAATACTGGCGGCTTCTGTACACGCCGCCCCAGGCGGCCGCTGCCGCAGCCCGGACGGACCGTCAGGATCCCTGCCCCTGGCGGCGGTTTCTGGCCCGGGGGCTGGATATGCTCCTGTGCTCCTCCGCCGTGGCCCTGGCGCTGATGCTGGGGCGGATCGCGCCCCAGACCCCGGGGTTCTCCCTGCTGACCTATGTGGGAAGCCTGCTGCTGATGCTGGGGGTGGAGCCGGTGCTGTTGCACCTGTGGGGCGTCACGCCGGGCAAGCTGCTGCTGGGGCTGACGGTGGAACAGCCGGACGGCCGGCGCCCCACCTGGGGCCAGGCCTACGCCTACACGGCCATGGCCGTGGTATACGGGATCGCCCTGTACATTCCCGTTCTGCGGCTATGGCGGCTGCGCAGAAGCTATCTGGACTGCCGGGACGGCCTGAAGATGCCCTGGGAGGGAGAGCTCCTGTGCCAGAGCCGGGACATTCCCTGGTGGCGGTGGGCGCTGCTTCCCGTAGCCTGGGGGCTGGTGATCCTGGCCATAATCGGCGGCAGCAACATTCTTCTGATGCCTGCTAACAGCGGGCGGCTGACGGTGGAGGAGTTTGCGGAAAACTTCAACCAGATGGCCCAGGCCACGGACTCCCCTCTGCGGATGCGCTCCAACGGCACATGGGTACGGGATTCACTCCGGGGATATGCGGCCACCCTGGAAAACGCCTTTCCAAGCCGCCTGAAATATGAGACAGACGCCAACGGATACCTGACCGCCGTGAGGTTCCGGTGCTCCTATACCACCCAGGGCAGCGGGGACCCGTCCTCCGCCCCGGACCTCGTCTATGCCAGCACTGCCTTTATCCAGCCGCTTCTATTGGCCATGCTGGCCAGCCAGGACGCCTCTGCCCAGGATATGGCGGCGCTGGTCAATGACCGCTGGGACCAGGGCTTTGTGTTTGAGACGGAGGACGCCCGCACCTCCGTCACCGTCACCTGCTATGGCTATGTGGTGGATCGCAGCACCGGCATGCTGATTTCCCACGACGCCTCCTGCGGCTTCACCGCCGCCTTTGACATCGTGTGGAACTGAACAGAGAAAAAAGGCAGCCGCCCGGGTCGGGCGGCTGCCTTTATGGCGTTTGACAGTCTTGTTAAATCAATACACCCGGGCAGGCTCCTCGCCGTTGAGGACACGCAGAGCGCCCTGGGCCAGGGCCAGCAGCTCATCCTCGCCGGGATACACGGTGATGGGGGCGATCCAGCCCACCATATCGGTGATGGCGTCCACGGTCTCCTGACCGTAGGCAATGCCGCCGGTGAGAATGATCTGGTCCACCTTGCCCTTCATGACGGCGGCCATTGCGCCCACTTCCTTGCCGATCTGATAGTGGAATGCATCCACGGTGGCGGCAATCTCCTTGTCGCCCTCGGCGGCGGCCTTCAGCAGGTCGCGCATGTCGTTGGAGCCGGTGTAGGCCACCAGGCCGCCGTGGCCGGCCAGCATCTTGCGGACCTCGCCGGCGGTATACTTGCCGCTGAAGCACAGGCTCACCAGCTGACCGGTGGGCAGGCTGCCGGACCGCTCGGGGGAGAAGGGGCCGTCGCCGTCCAGGGCATTCTGGGTATCCACCACGCTGCCGTGGACGTGGGCGCCGATGGAGCAGCCGCCGCCCATGTGGCAGACGATGAGGTTCAGATCCTCATACTTCTTGCCGTGCTCCTTGGCGTAGCGCTTGGCCACGGCCTTCTGGTTCAGGGCGTGGAAAATGCTGGTGCGATGGAACAGGGGATGGCCGGCATAGCGGGCCACGTCGGACAGCTCATCCACCACCACGGGGTCCACGATGAAGGAGGGGATGCCCAGCTGGTCGCCGATCTCCCGGGCGATGATGCCGCCCAGGTTGGAGGCGTGCTGTCCCTGAACGCCCACGGTGCAGTCGCGGACCAGACGGTCACTGACGGCGTAGGTGCCGCCCCGGATAGGAGCCAGCAGGCCGCCGCGGCCGGAGACGGCGGACAGGGTCTTCACATCGAAGCCCTGATCCTCCAGGGCCTTCATCACCAGCTTGCGCCGCCAGTCCTTCTGGGCGGGGATGGAGTCAAACTTTTCGAGTTCCTCGGCGCTGTGGCGCAGAGTCTTGTCAAAGAGCAGGTTCTCGTCCTCATAGACGCCGATCTTGGTGGACGTGGAGCCGGGGTTGACGACCAGAATTCTGTAAGACATGGGAATTTTCCTCCTGTTATTTTTTTGAATTGTTCCGTAAAAAGCAGCCTGATAACGACTTTACTGTATTATACAACAGTCGGTCAAGCTATGTAAACTACTTTTTCTACTATAAGGAAACAATTTCGCAAAAATGTTAAATTCTTGCCGTTCTTTTTTGGTCCGGCGGCATCACATAAAAAAAGAACGCCAGCAGGCGTTCTTTTTTCGTATTCGTTTACCGCTTGTCGCGGTCGTAGGACACCACCACGCGGCGGTTGGGCTCGGTGCCGATGGAGTAGGTATTCACACCGGGGACATCCTGCAGGGCGGCGTGGATCACATGGCGCTCATAGGCGTTCATGGGCTCCAGGGTGACGCTGCGGCGATACTTGGTGACCTTTCCGGCCACCTTGCGGGCCAGGGACTCCAGGCTCTGCTCGCGCTTGGCCCGGTAGTTCTCGGCGTCCACATGGACGCGGATGCGCTTTTCCCGGCCGGAATTGACGGCATAGTTGGTCAGCTGCTGGATGGCATCCAGGGTCTCGCCCCGGCGGCCGATGAGCTGGCCCAGCTTCTGGCCCTCCAGCACCACGCTGTAGCGGCCCTTCTCCGTCTCGGTGACCTTCACCTGGGCGGGGCTGTCCATATGCTCCAGCAGGCCCGTCAGGAACTCGGTGATGCGCCGGGCGTTGTCGTCCTGGCAGAGCTCCTGAGCCGGGGCGGCGGGAGCCTCCTCAGCCTTGGGGGCTTCGGGAGCCTTGGGAGCGGCCTTGGGTGCCTCGGCCTTCTGGGGCTTGGGCTGCTGGGGTTTCGGCTGGGGCTTGGGTTCGGGCTTCTTTTCGGGTTTCTTCTCCGGCTGGACCGGGACGGCGGGAGCCTCGGGCTCCTGCTGACCATAGGTCACGCGGACCCGGGCAGGGCTGCTGCCGATGCCCAGAAAGCCGCTCTTGGCCCGCTCCAAAATCTCAACAGAGACATCGTCGCGGTCCATCTGCAGCTGCTGGAGCGCTTTGCGGATGGCTTCCTCCTCGGTCTTGCCCGTTACGTCAATATAACTCATAGACAAAACTCCTTAGTCATCATTAGTCATCGTAATGGCTCTTGTCATAGGCGCGGCCCCTGGCATAGGGACGCTGGCCCACGCGGCCGTTTTCGTTGCTTCCGGTGGATTTTTTCTTGTCGCCGGAGGGCTTTTTCTTCCCCTGCTGATTCTGGGGCTTCTTGCCGCCGTTGGCCAGCTGCTGCTGGGCCATCAGCTCCTTCTGGCGCTGATACTTGGCATAGCGCTTTTCCCGGGCGGCCTTCTCCTTCTCCGTCTCCTCGCGGTCCAGAATCTTGTTGAAATACTCGTTCAGGGTGACCTCCTGGATCAGGGAGAACGCGGAGTTGGCAATCCAGTATACGCACAGAGCGGAGGGCAGAATATAGCCCATCCACAGGCTCGTCAGGGGCATCAAGTACATCATGGTCTTGGCGGACCCGTTGGGGGTAGAACCATTGGTGCGCATGGTGATGAGGCTCATGACGAACTGGATGCCGGCGGAAATGATGGGCAGCAGCAGCGCGCCCCAGACGGGCCAGCCGCCGCCGGGGAACTGGCTGAACAGAGAGGACGGCTGAGCCGCCAGGTCAATGTGCAGGAAGTTGTAGTTCAGGTCGATGAGGCCATCGAACTTCCCGGCGAAATCCGCCCAGTGCTCGTGGATGAACTTGGCCAGATAAATCTGCTCATACGCCTGACTGCCCTCGGCCGCAGTGAAGCCCAGGGTGCCGGCCAGGGTGGTGATCTCCGCGATCACCGACTCGGACAGGCTCATAAAATACCGCAGAGGCACACGGATGATGTAGTACAGGGCGATCAGGATGGGGAAGGGGATCATGGACCACAGGCAGCCGGACATGGGGTTGGTGCCCTCTTTCATGTACAGCTCCTGCATGGCCTCCTGCTGACGCTGCTGGTTGTTGGCGTAGCGGGTCTGGATATCCTTGATCTTGCCCTGCATGCGGTTCATGCGCAGCATGCTCTTCTTGCTCTTGAGCTGGAAGGGCAGCAGCACCAGCTTCACCACCAGGGTGAACAGGATCAGAGCCACGCCATAGGACCCGGTCCAGCTGTAGAACAGCCGGGTCAGGAAGGCAAAGGGCACACAGATATAGTATCCGAGCTTTGCAAACATGGGATAGTTTCCTCCGTATTTTGTTGGGTGGGAAAAACGGGGTTTTCAGGGAACGGGATCATACCCGCCTTTGTGGAAGGGATTGCATCGCAGAAGGCGCCGCAGCGCCAGAAAGCCGCCCCGCAGAGGGCCGTATTTCTCCACCGCCTGCAGTGCGTATTCCGAGCAGGTGGGGATATAGCGGCAGCGGGGCGGAAACAGGGGAGACATAGCCGTCTGGTAAAAGCGGATCATCCGCAGGATGGCCCGCTTCATGACGGGTCCTCCCGCAGCAGGTCCAGCTGCTCCAGCAGACGCAGATAGGTGCGGTCCAGCTTCTGATAATCCGTTTCCACGGCCCGGACCCGGGCCACCACGATCAGGTCGTAGCCCGGGAGCATTTTCGCCTTGTTCAGCCGGTAGATCTCCCGAATGCGGCGCCGGACGCGGTTGCGCACCACGGCGCAGCCCAGCTTCGTACTGACGGAAACGCCCAGGCGGCTATGGCCCCGGCGGTTCCTCTGGCAGTAAATCACCAGCTGCGGCGAAACCGCCGATTTTCCCTTGCGGTAAATGCGGCGGAATTCGTAATTCTCTTTTACCGTGACGGCTGGATCCATGAAAACAAGCACCTTCTCCGCCAACGCGGCGGCTGAAATGAGCATAGGCCAAAGGGGACGGCAGTTTTCCCATCCACCGTCCCTGGTCTATCCTTTATGCGCGATGCACTTTCCGCGACCTCAATGGGTCAGGCGAGCGCGGCCCTTGGCGCGGCGGCGGGCCAGAACCTTACGGCCGTTGCTGGTGGCCATTCTCTTGCGGAAGCCGTGCTCCTTGGAGCGCTGGCGCTTCTTGGGCTGATAGGTACGGAACATTGCATGACACCTCCATTTTGTAAGATCCGGCGGCAGAGCAAGGCTGCCGCACATACTCGACGGCGGGCAGGGGACTTGTCCCCGGCGGCCGCAGTTGACAGGTTGGATGCCGCAAAACGGCATGGTAAACATTATACAGATTTTCCGGCCCCCTGTCAACAGAAATCTGCATTTTCCACGAAAGAGCCGCATTCTGCCGCCGGGCCCCGGTTTTGGCCAAGAAATTCTGTTATTTCTCCCACAAAATAGCGCATATTTGCCGGTTTCTGTATAGCAGCCCGGAAAAATTTTTATACTTAGTATTAGTATATGTGTGGACTTTTCCGGGGCCGTTTGGTATAATAAGAGGTGTATTTTTGCCTGAAACAAAGAGAGAAAATCGCATGACCAGCGGGAAAGGGGCGCTTTCATTGAATTCAATCGCAGACGTGTGGAAAAACGTACTGGACCGGCTGAGGTCCCAGCTGTCCGAGACCACCATCAATACCTGGTTCGACGAGGTGGATGTGGTGACCATGGAGGACTCCGCCTTTGTGCTGCATTGCAGCAACGCCTTCAAAAAGAGCACCATTGAGGCGCGCTTTATGAGCCACATCAAGGCCGCACTGAAGGATATTTTTTCCTCGGATCTGGAGGTAAAGATCCTGGACGATCAGCAGCTGTCCGCCTATCACGGGGTAGCTCCGGACCGGCCCGGCTCCCTTCTGGAGTCCGACGCCTTTACCTTCGGCACCTATGTGGTGGGGCCCCAGAACAAGATGGCCTATGCCGCCGCCCGCGCCGTGGCGGAAAAGCCGGCGGAGCACTATAACCCCCTGTTTATCTATGGCGACTCCGGCCTGGGCAAGACCCATCTGCTGTATGCCATTGCCCACCAGGTCCGCTCCCGCCAGCCGGATGCCCGCATCGTATACATCAAGGGCGACGATTTCACCAATGAACTGATCGCCTCCATCCGGGAGGGAAAAAATGCGGAGTTCCGGGAGAAATACCGTCAGACCACCCTGCTGCTGGTGGACGATATCCAATTCATCGCCGGAAAAAAACAGACCCAGGAGGAGTTTTTCCATACCTTCAACACCCTGTATGAATCCGGGCGGCAGATCGTTCTGACGTCGGACCGTCCGCCCCGGGAGATGACCCAGTTGGAGGACCGGCTTCAGACCCGGTTTGAATGGGGTCTGATGGTGGATGTGGCGCCGCCGGACTTTGAGACAAGGCTCGCCATCATCAAAAACAAGGCCGCCCTGCTGGGGGTACAGCTGCCGGACGATATCAGCAGCTTCATCGCCGAAAACCTCACCGCCAACGTCCGCCAGATCGAGGGGGCCCTGAATAAGCTCCTGGCCTATCGGGACCTGCTGGGCAACCAGGTGGACGGCGAGGCCGTCAGCCGGGCCGTAAAGGACATGCTGAAGAAATACAACGAGTTCGTGCCGTCGCCAAGCCTGATCATCGAGTATATCTGCCGCTATTACGACGTGGACGAGGAGCAGGTCCGGGGCCAGGGCCGGAAGCGGGACCTGATGGAGGCCCGGCAGACCGCCATGTATCTGATCCGCCGGATGACCAACCTCTCCCTCAACGACATCGGCAAGGAGTTCGGCGACCGGGACCACACCACGGTGCTGCACTCCCTGGACCAGGTGGAAAAGAAAATGCGCTCCGACCCGGCCTACGCCGAAAAGGTCAAGGAAATCACCACCAACATCAACAACAAGAAGTAACCCTCTTTCCACATTCTCTGTGGATTCCACGGGGAAAACCTGTGGAGTACCGGACCCTGGATTTTCCGGTGGAAAACTCCCGCCCTCTCTCCCCACCCGGGTGTGGAGAAAGAATCCGCTGATTTCAGGCCCTCCGTCACTTTTCCACATGAATTTTCCCTACGGCGACTGTTACTAAAAATAAGATATCTTTTTGTTCTCTTTGGGAGAACGGAGTCACTTTTCATTCTGAAAGAAAGGAACGCGTCTCTATGCTTCGATTTTCCTGTGAAAAGGCGCTGCTGCAAAGCGCCGTCAACACCACCTCCCGGGCGGTAGCCGCCAAAAGCTCCATTCCGGCCCTGGAGGGGATCCTGCTGGAGGGGGGCGATACCCTGACCCTGTCCGGCTACAACATGCAGACCGGCATCCGCACCATCGTGGACGCCCAGGTCCAGTCCCCGGGCCGCATCGTCCTCAGCGCCCGGCTGTTCGGCGAGATGATCCGGAAAATGCCGGACGATGTGATCGTGTTTGCGGCGGATGAAAATCTGTCCGTCCATCTGACCTGCGGCGACGCCAGCTTTGAGATTCTGGGCCTGTCCGCCGACGACTATCCGGAGCTGCCGGAGGTGGATGACCAGTTTTCCGTGGACATCCGACAGGGTACCCTGAAGGCCATGATCAACCAGACCAGCTTCGCCGTGTCCACCAACGAGAGCCGCCCCGTCCATACCGGCTCCCTGTTTGAGGTAGGCGACCAGGATCTGACGGTGGTGTCCGTGGACGGCTTCCGTCTGGCCCTGCGCCGGGAGCCTCTGGACCGGGCCGAGGGCGGCGCCTTCAAATTTGTGGCCCCCGGCTCCGCTCTGAACGAGGTGGAGAAAATCTGCGAGGATTCCGACGAAAAAGTCACCATTATCCAGGGCAAGCGCCACCTGCTGTTTGAAGCCGGGGCCACCCAGCTGATCTGCCGCCGCCTGGAGGGGGACTTCCTGGACTATAAAAACGCCATCCCCCGGAATAATCCCATCCGCCTGACGGTGGACACCAAGACCATGCTGGGGAGCCTGGACCGGGTCAGCGTGGTCATCAGCGAAAAGCTCAAGAGCCCGGTGCGCTGCGTGTTTGAAAATGGCCGGGTGCTGCTGTCCGCCAAAACCGGCGCCGGCGAGGCCAAGGACATCTGCCCCCTGGACGGCGACGGAAATGGCCTGGAGATCGGCTTCAACAACCGCTATCTCATGGACGCCCTGCGCTATGCTCCGGCGGACTCCGTGACCCTGGAGCTGAACACCAGCATCTCTCCGGCGGTGATCGTGCCCGCAGACGGAGAGGAGAGCTTCCTTTATATGGTGCTGCCGGTGCGGCTGAAAGCGTGATAGATATGGAAATGATTACCATTACCACGGAGCATATCAAGCTCCAGGACCTTCTGAAGCTGGCGGCCATCACCGCCACCGGCGGCGAGGCCAAGCTGCTGGTTCAGGAGGGAGAGGTCCTGGTCAACGGCGAGGTGTGCACCATGCGGGGAAAGAAGCTCCGCCCCGGCGACGTGGTGGAGGCCCTGGGGCGGCGCTGCGGCGTGCAGTATGCAGATTGACCGCCTGCTGCTGGAGGGCTTCCGCAATTACGACAGCCAGCAGCTGACCTTCGACGGAAGCTGCAACGTCATATACGGCGAAAATGCCCAGGGAAAGACCAACCTGCTGGAGGCCATTGTGTATCTGTCCTGCGGCCGCAGTCCCCGTACCCACGCGGACCGGGAACTCATCGGCTTTGACCGGGACCGGGCCCGGCTGGTGGGGCATATTCAGGCCCGGGAGCGGGAGTTTGAAACGGAAATTCTCCTGAACCGGGGCCGAAGGCGGAAGATGACCGTCAACGGTGTGGCCGCCAAAAACGGTGGCGACCTGTCTCAGGTGCTGCACACGGTGTTTTTCTCTCCGGAGGACCTGTTTCTCATCCGGGAGGGAGCGGCGGCCCGGCGGCGGTTCATGGATATGTCCCTGTGCCAGCTGCGGCCCAGGTATGCCGAGGCCCTGGCGGAATACGGGCGGCTGTATGAACACAAGACCCGGATCCTGCGGGACAGCGACGAATATCCCCAGCTGCTGGACACCCTGCCGGACTTCAACCACCGGCTGTGCCAGGTGGGGGCGGTGCTGATCAGCTATCGGGCCCGGTATGTCCAGGCGCTGGCGGTCCACGCCCAGAGAGCCCACTGGGAGTGCTCCGGGGAGCGGGAGGAGCTGGCCCTGACCTATCAGACGGTGAAAACCGTGGAGGACCCTCTGGGTCCGGTGCAGGATATCGCCGGGGCCCTGGAGGAGCACCAGGCCCGGCACTATCAGGCGGAGCTGGCCTCCCGGCTGTGCCTGTCCGGCCCCCATAAGGACGACATTGCCGTTACGGTCAACGGGCTGGAGGCCCGGCACTTCTGCTCCCAGGGCCAGGTGCGGACGGCGGCCCTGAGCCTGAAGCTGGCGGACCGGGAGATCCACAAAAACGCCATCGGCGAGTACCCGGTGATGCTGCTGGACGACGTGCTGTCGGAGCTGGACCCCAGGCGGCAGGAGTATGTCCTCAACCGCATCGCCGGGGGACAGGTGTTCATCACCTGCTGCGAAAACGACCGGCTGGACGCCCTGCTGTCCGGCCGGGTATACCACATCCGGGAAGGGAGGGTGCTGTGATGGGCTTTCTGCATATCGGCCAGAACGTGATGGTCAACGACCGGCACATCATCGGCATATTCGACCTGGACATTACGTCCCAGTCCCCCCAGACCCGGCGGTTTCTGGACCAGGCGGAAAAGGACAGCGTGGTGCTGCCGGTGTGCGACGACATTCCCAAGTCGTTTCTGGTGTGCGACCATCCGTATCACCGGCAGATCGTATATATTTCCCAGCTGAATACCCAGACGCTGGTGAAAAGAGCGGAAAAGAAGTAAAGAATTCCCTGTCATTGCCGGGAGATCGGCAGACACCGGGTTCCCGGGAATGACAGGAAAGACCCAAGGAAAGGAAAGATGACCCAATGAGCGAACTGGAAAAAGTCACCGCCGTGGACACCACCTATGACGCCTCGGAAATCCAGGTGCTGGAGGGGCTGGAGGCGGTACGCAAGCGGCCCGGCATGTATATCGGCTCCACGTCGGCCTCTGGCCTGCACCATCTGGTGTATGAGATCGTGGACAACGCCATCGACGAGGCCCTGGCCGGATACTGCACGGAGATCACCGTCACCATCAACCCCGGCGACACCATCACCGTCACCGACAATGGCCGCGGTATCCCCGTGGATATCCAGAAGCAGACCGGCCGGCCGGCCCTGGAGGTGGTTTACACTGTTCTGCACGCCGGCGGCAAGTTCGGCGGCGGGGGCTATAAGGTCTCCGGCGGCCTCCATGGCGTGGGCGCCTCCGTAGTCAACGCCCTGTCCGAATGGCTGGAGGTGCAGGTCCAGAAGGACGGTAAAATTTACGAGATGAAGTTCTCCCGGGGCGGCATCACCCAGGAGATGACGGTGCTGGGCGAGACCACCGGCACTGGCACCGCCGTGACCTTCAAGCCGGACCCGGAGATGTTCGACACCCTGGTATACGACTATGAGACCCTGCACACCCGCATGCGGGAGCAGGCCTTCCTGAATGCGGGCCTGCGCATCACCATCACCGACGCCCGGCCCGGCCAGGAGCAGAGCGACTCCATGTGTTATGAGGGCGGTATCCGGGAGTTTGTCACCTGGCTCAACCGCAACAAGACCCCTCTGCACGAGGAGGTCATCTATCTGGCGGGGGCCAAGGGCGACAGCACCGCCGAGGTGGCATTGCAGTATAACGACAGCTATAACGAGACGCTGGTGTCCTTCGCCAACGACATTCACACCCCCGAGGGCGGCATGCATGAGACGGGCTTCAAAACGGCCCTGACCCGGGTGCTCAATGCCTACGGCATGAAATACGGCATGATCAAGGAGGGTGACAAGGTCTCCGGCGAGGATGTCCGGGAGGGCATTACCGCCGTGATCTCCGTGAAGCTGACGGAGGCCCAGTTCGAGGGACAGACCAAGGCCAAGTTGGGCAACGCCTTCATTCGCACCCTGGTGGACAACGTGGTGTCCGATCAGCTGTCCGTGTATCTGGAGGAGCACCCGGTGGTGGCCCGAACCATCCTGGACAAGGCCCTGACCGCCAACCGCGCCCGGGAGGCCGCCCGGAAAGCCCGGGAGTCCATCCGCCGCAAGACTGCCCTGGGCGGTGCGGCCATGCCCGACAAGCTCCGGGACTGCAACGAGAATAACCCTGAGCTGACGGAAATCTATATCGTGGAGGGCGACTCCGCAGGCGGCTCCGCCACCCAGGGCCGGGACTCCCGGTTCCAGGCTATCCTGCCTCTGTGGGGCAAGATGCTGAACGTGGAAAAGGCCCGGGCGGACAAGGTCTACGGCAACGACAAGCTTCAGCCGGTGATCACGGCCCTGGGCGCCGGGATCGGCGATGAGCTGGACCTGAACCGGCTGCGGTATCACAAGATCATCATCATGGCCGATGCCGATGTGGACGGCGCCCATATCCGGACGCTGCTGTTGACCTTCTTCTTCCGGTTCATGCGGCCCCTGATCGAGGAGGGGTATGTCTACTCCGCCGTGCCGCCGCTGTATAAGCTGACCCGGGGCAAGCAGCAGCGGGTGGCCTATACCGACGAGGAGCGGGACGCCATCTCCGCCGAAATGCGCAGCGGCAACCCCAACGTGAAAATTGACATCAGCCGCTTTAAGGGCCTGGGCGAGATGAACCCCCACGAGCTGTGGGAGACCACCATGGACCCGGAGAAGCGCACCCTGCGCCGCATTACCCTGGACGACGCCGTGGCCGCCGATGCCACGTTTACGGTGCTGATGGGCGAAAAGGTGGAGCCCCGAAAGGAGTTCATCGAGAAAAACGCCAAATATGCGGTGAATCTGGATTATTGATTCAAAAATGCTTGCATTTTTGAATTTCACCATCCCCACAAGGAGAATAAAATATGAGCAAAAAACCACAGTACGACCCTGAGGAGCTGCGGTACCCGGACCAGCACATTGTGGAGCGGTCCCTGGTGCCGGAGATGGAAAAATCCTATATTGAATACGCCATGTCCGTTATCGTGGGCCGGGCCCTGCCCGACGTGCGGGACGGACTGAAGCCCGTGCACCGGCGGATTCTCTACGCCATGTATGAGGACAACCTGACTTCGGACCGCCCCTTCAAGAAGTCCGCCACCTGCGTGGGCGACGTGCTGGGCCGGTATCACCCCCACGGCGACGCGTCCGTGTATGACGCCCTGGTCCGCCTGGCCCAGGACTTCTCCATGCGCTATATGCTGGTGGACGGGCACGGCAACTTCGGTTCCGTGGATGGCGACCCCCCTGCGGCCTACCGTTACACCGAGGCAAGGCTGGCCAAGATCGCAGGCGAAATGCTGCGGGACATCGAAAAGGACACCGTGGACTGGGACCCCAACTTCGATGAGAGCCGCAAGGAGCCCCGGGTGCTGCCCTGCCGGTTCCCCAATCTGCTGGTGAACGGCTCCTCCGGCATCGCCGTGGGTATGGCTACCAATATCCCGCCTCATAATCTGCGGGAGGTCATCGGCGCGTGCATCTGCGTGCTGGACAATCCCGATGCCACCCTGGCGGACCTGATGGAGCACGTCCAGGGGCCCGACTTTCCCACCAAGGGCATCATCATGGGCCGGGCCGGGATCCGGGCCGCCTATGCCACCGGCCGGGGCCGGGTGGTGGTTCGGGCACGCCACGAATTCGAGGAATTCGGCAACAACCGCACCCGCATCATCATCACGGAGCTGCCGTATCAGGTGAACAAGCGGATGCTTATCAAGAACATGGCCGACCAGGTGGAGGATAAGCGCCTGGAGGGCATCAGCAACATTCAGGATGAGACGGACCGCAACGGTATGCGCATCGTCATCGAGCTGAAGCGGGACGCCAATCCCCAGGTGGTGCTCAACCGCCTGTTTGCCCAGACCCAGCTGCAAAGCTCCTTTGCCATCAATATGCTGGCTCTGGTCCAGAACCAGTCCCAGCCGAAAATTCTCTCCCTGCGGCATATCATCGACGAGTACCTGGCCTTCCAGGAGGAGATCATCGTCCGCCGCACCAGATACGACCTGAAGAAGGCCCAGGAGCGGGCCCATCTGCTGGAGGGTTTGCTGATCGCCCAGGACAACATCGATGAGGTCATCCGCATCATCCGCACCAGCTATGACAATGCCAAGGAGAACCTGATGCAGCGCTTCGGGCTGGACGACGTCCAGGCCCAGGCCATTCTGGATATGCGTCTGAAGGCTTTGCAGGGGCTGGACCGGGAAAAGCTCCAGAACGAGTATCAGGAGCTGGAGGAGAAGATCGCCTATTACCTGCGGGTGCTGGGAGACGAGAACCTGGTGAAGGCCATCCTCAAGGAGGAGCTGCAGGCCATCTCCGACAAGTACGGCGACGACCGCAAGACGGAGATTCAGGACGTGGAGGACGAGATCGACATCGAGGACCTGATCGAGGAGGAGGAGTGCGTCTTCACCCTTACCGCCAACGGGTACATCAAGCGCACCCCCGTCAGCGAGTATGCGGCCCAGAGTAAGGGCGGCATGGGCAAGAAGGGCATCACCACCCGGGACGAGGACACCGTGGTGGACGTGTTCACCGCCTCCACCCATGACTATATTCTGTTCTTTACCGACACCGGCAAGGTGTATAAGAAGAAGGGCTATCTCATCCCCGAAAGCGGCAAGGCTGCCAAAGGCACCAACATCGTGAACATCCTGCAGGTGGAGACCGGCGAGCGGGTCCAGGCTATGCTGCACTTCCGGGAAACCGGCGACGACCAGTTGTATTTGTTCATGACTACCCGCAACGGCACCGTGAAGCGCCTGGAGGTATCGGCCCTGAAGAACCTCCGCAACAACGGCATCCGGGCCCTGACCCTGGACGAGGGCGACCGGCTCATCGACGTGTTGGAGACCCACGGCAGCGACCGGATCCTCATCGCCACCCACGACGGACAGGCCGTCTGCTTCGATGAGACCGACGTCCGGGCCATGGGCCGCACGGCCGTGGGCGTCCGGGGCATCCGCCTGCGGGAGGGCGACTATGTGGTGGGCGCCGCCTTGGCCCAGCCCGGCAAGACGGTGCTGTCCATTACGGAGCGTGGCTTCGGCAAGCGCACCCCGGTGGAGGAATACCGCATCACCGCCCGGGGCGGCCTGGGCATCCGCAACTATATGGTCACGGAGAAAACCGGCCCCATCGTGGGCATCAAGGTGGTGGACGGCGCCGAGGACCTGCTGCTGGTGACGGAGGCAGGCATTCTTATCCGCACGGCGGTGGAGAACATCCGGGTGGCCGGACGGGCCACCCAGGGCGTTATCGTTATGCGCTTTAAGGAAGAGGGCGACCACGTCATCTCCATGGCCCTGACGGACCGGGAGCAGGACGCCGAAAAGGAGCCGAGCCATGAGTAAGAAAAAGGAGATGTACGCCCCCCTGACCCGATGGCAGTATTTCACCAAGACGCTGTATCATGACCCCAGCAAGACCCAGGAATTTGAATATGACGGCGTGATCTATCTGAAAAGCCAGGAGCTGCAGGACATCGAGGAGCGCAACGCCCGGGTCAACTGGGTGCTGCTGCTGGTGCTGTGCGCCATGTTCCTGACGGCCATCAAGTGGCAGAACATTGTGGTCATTGCCCTGGGCATGGTGGTGATCGTGGCGGGGGAGCTGTTCCGCATGAGCCGCCTGCCCAAGGATATCAAGGCCCACCTGACAGATTCCGGACGGAGGAAGCTGTGACGGAGATGAAGATCATCGCCCGGATCCGGACGGAGCTGCCGGAGAAATTCGGCGTGCCCCGGCAGAGCGGCCTGGTGCCCCAGCTGCGGGGCCGGGTGATCTTTGAGCCGGAGTACCGGAACCCGGACGCCGTCCGGGGCCTGGAGGACTTCTCCCATATCTGGCTGATCTGGCAGTTTTCCCGGGCGGTGCGGGAGGGCTGGTCCCCAACGGTGCGGCCCCCCAGGCTGGGGGGCAACCGCCGCATGGGGGTATTCGCCACCCGCTCCCCCTTCCGGCCCAACGCTCTGGGGCTGTCCTCCGTGCGGCTGGACCGGGTGGAGCTGGACCCGGCCCTGGGGCCGGTGCTCCATGTGTCCGGGGCGGACCTGATGGACGGGACGCCGATCTTCGACATCAAGCCCTATCTCCCCTATACCGACAGCCACCCCCAGGCCGCCGGCGGCTTTACCGACGGTCTGGCCCATGAGCCGCTGACGGTAGAGTGCTCCCCTGCCCTGCTGGAGCATATCCCGGCGGACAGCCGGGAGGGGCTTTTAGGGGTGCTGGCCGGGGATCCCCGGCCCCGGTATCAGGAGGACCCACAGCGGGTATACGGCCTGTCCTTCGCCGGGCGCAACGTGAAATTCACCGTGGACGGAGACCGTCTCACCGTGATCGCGGTGGAATAACAGGATGATTCTATGAAAACAGTTACGATCTATACCGATGGCGCGTGCTCCGGCAACCCCGGCCCCGGGGGCTGGGGGGCCATCCTGGAGTGGAACGGCGTGGAAAAGGAGCTGTCCGGCGGCGCGGCGGACACCACCAACAACCGCATGGAGCTTACCGGCATCATCCGGGCCCTGTCCTGCCTGAAGGAACCCTGCGTGGTGGAGCTGTACTCCGACTCCAAATACGTCATCGACGCCCTGTCCAAGGGCTGGGTGTACGGCTGGAAGAAAAAGGGCTGGATTAAAAGCGACAAAAAGCCCGCCCTGAACGTGGACCTGTGGCAGGAGCTGCTGCCCCTGGTCGCCCGGCATGAGGTGCACTATCACTGGGTCAAGGGCCACGCCTCCAACGAGAAAAACAACCGCTGCGACCAGCTGGCGGTGGCGGAGAGCAAGAAATTCTGAAAAAATCTGCGATGTTCACAAAAAGTTCACGTGGATTTCATGATTTCGCCATGTTTACAAGGTATTCTTTTACCTGTACAAAGGAACCATTCCTTATGTGATTTTCTCTCTCTCCTAACAAACACACAGAAAACTCCCTCTGCCGCTGGCGGAGGGAGTTTTCTGTTTGAAAAAAATTCCGGTGCCGAAGCACCGGAATTTTTTGCGGTCAGATTTACCGGGTCAGGAAGAACATCAGGGCGAACAGGATGCTGATGATCCAGGTGCCCACGTTGATCTCCTTGATCTTGCCGGTGAAGATCTTCACGAAAACGTAGGAGATCAGGCCGAAGGCAATACCGTAGGAAATGTTGTAGGTCAGGGGCATGAAGGCCACGGTGACAAAGCCGGTGACGGCGGCGGCGGGATCGTCCCAGTTGATGTTGCGGACGTTGGACATCATCAGAACGCCCACATAGATCAGGGCCGCGGCGCAGGCATAGGTGGGGATCAGCTGGGCCACGGGGGACAGGAACATGGCGATGAAGAACATCACCGCGGTAGCCATAGAGGCAAGACCGGTGCGGCCGCCCTCGGCCACGCCGGCAGAGGACTCCACGAAGGTGGTGACGGTGGAGGTGCCGCAGACGGCGCCGGCACAGGTAGCGCAGGCATCGGCCAGCATAGCACGGTCCATGTTGGGGACGTTGCCGTCCTTATCCAGCATGTTGCCGGCAGAGCAGGCGCCGTACAGGGTGCCCAGGGTGTCGAACATATCCACCATGCAGAAGGCCAGCATCGTGGTCAGCAGCATCACCACGAAAGCGCCGGTGCCGTTGGCGGCAATGAAGGCAGAGAAGTCAAAGCCGGACTTGAACACCGCGGCGAAGGCCTGGGTGCCGAAATCACGGAAAGCGCCGAAGAAGTCGGAGGTCAGGTTGGGAGCCACGGCGGAGGCATAGAAGCCGGGAACGGTGATCAGGCCGATGGCATAGTACAGCACGGCAGCGCCCAGAATACCCCACAGCACCGCGCCGCGGACCTTCTTCTTGCTCATGGCGCCGATGGCGAACACGGCGATCAGGGTGATGAGCATGGGGAAGATGGTGGCCCAGGTCTGCTCGCCGGTGAACACATTGAAGGAATGCAGGTTCACGCAGGTGGAGGCGTCGTTGACCACGATGCCGGCGTTCTGCAGGCCGATGAAGGCGATGAACAGGCCGATACCGGCGGAGATGGCCACCTTGACCTCGTGGGGAATGGAGTCGAAGATGATCTTGCGCAGACCGGTGACGGTCAGCAGCACGAAGATGATGCCATCGAACAGCACCAGCACCAGGGCGTTGGCATAGCTCAGGCCCAGGCCCACACACACGGTGTAGACGAAATAGGCGTTGAGGCCCATGCCGGAGGCCTGCGCCAGAGGCAGGTTAGACAGCAGGCCGATGAGCAGGGTGCCCACCACGGCGGAAATGGCGGTGGCCACGTAAATGGCCCCGTAGCTGACGCCCAGCACGTCTGTGCCGTCGCCAAAGGGGTTCGAGAACATACCGGCATTGACCATCAGAATGTAGGCCATAGCCATGAAGGTGGTGATACCGGCCATGATCTCCGTCCGGATGGTGGAGCCTTTTTCGGTTACATGGAAGAAACGATCCATAAACTCTCTCCTTTTCTGAATTGTTTTCCACTGCGCCTTCTGGGCGCAGCAACTCAATTCTACCATTATGTACCTTTTCCCGCAACCCCTGTTTCGACAAAAGCTCCCCGCTTCTGCGAAATTTGTGACTCTTGCCGGGAAATGAGCCGGTTTTTTTGTGGAAACAGCGAGATAAAGCATCGCCTTGAACGCACCGCAGAATTCTGCTGTTCGATGAATCGAATTTTCTTGCTTTTTGGGGAATTTCTGTTATACTGAGCTTGTAACGAGTGTATATTGTTACAGAGAGAATAAGAGAAAAAGGAGAACAAATTATGCTTTTGGAAATTATCGGAGCGATTTTGTCCATGGTGGGTTCCTGGATGATCTTCAAGAAGATGGGCCGCCAGGGCTGGGAGGGCATCGTCCCCATCTACAGCACCTATGTTCTGTGCAAGGTGCTGTACGGCAACGGCTGGAAGTTCCTGCTGCTGCTGATCCCCTTCTACAACATCTATTTCGCCATCAAGATGATGGTGGACCTGGCCAAGGCCTTCAACCAGGGCGTGGGCTTTGCCATCGGTCTGCTGCTGCTGCCCTTCGTGTTCAACCTGATCCTGGCCTTTGGCGGGGCTCAGTATATGGACGGCAGCTATACCAACACCCAGCCCGACATGGTGGAGGACGTGGTCAACAAGGCCAGGGATGCCGTGTCCGGCGACCAGAACGACCGGTAAATATCAAAAAGCTCCGGCCCGACCGGAGCTTTTTGACGCTTGATTGCATAAAAAGGGGAGAGGCTTGCAGCCTCTCCCCTTTTTATGCAATTCCTTATTTCCCGAAGTACCGGTTCAGCAGGCCCTCAAAGGCCTTGCCGTGTCTCGCCTCGTCCCGGGCCATCTCGTGGACGGTGTCGTGGATGGCGTCCAGGTTGTACTTCTTGGCCAGCTTGGCCAGCTCGAACTTACCGGCGGTAGCGCCGTTCTCGGCGTCCACGCGCATCTGCAGGTTCTTCTTGGTGGAATCGGTGACCACCTCGCCCAGCAGCTCGGCGAACTTGGCAGCGTGCTCGGCCTCCTCCAGGCCGGCCTTCTCCCAGTACATGCCGATCTCGGGATAGCCCTGGCGGTGGGCCACACGGGCCATGGCCAGGTACATACCCACCTCGCTGCACTCGCCCTCGAAGTTGGCGCGCAGACCGGCGATGATCTCCTCGCGGACCTCGGCGGGAACATCCTCGCCAAAGACCTTGCCCACGCCTACCACGTGCTCGGCAGCCCAGGTCTTTTCCTCGGCCTGCAGGGTGAACTTATCGCCGCTGACATGGCACACCGGGCACTCGGCCGGGGGATTCTCGCCTTCATGAACGTAACCGCAAACAGGACAGACCCACTTTTTCATAGTAAATTTCCTCCGTTTTATTCAGCATTTATTGGTTTTGGGAACCGCTGGCTCCCTCATTGACTGAATGCAGTATAACACGGATGGAGCCGTTCTATAAGTTGCAATTGCAACAAACGGTAAAATTTTCCCGAAAGATTTTTACTCCTGGGGAGGATCGCTCTCCAGCAGCGTCTTGGCGCTGGCCGCCAGGCCCGCCAGACCCTGGATCTCGCTGGGGATGATGATCTTGGTGGCCTTGCCGTCGGCCATTTTCTGCAGGGCCTCCAGGCTCTTGAGCTTGATGACCTGGTCGTTGGGGGCGTTTTCGTTGAGCATCCGCATGGCGTCGGCCAGGGCCTGCTGCACCTTCATGATAGAGGTGGCCTCGGCCTCGGCGGCCATGATCCGGGCCTGCTTGGCGGCGTCGGCCTTCAGAATGGCGGACTGCTTCTCGCCCTCGGCCACCAGGATCTTGCTGGCCTTTTCGCCCTCGGCCTGCAGGATGGACTCCCGGCGTTCCCGCTCGGCCTTCATCTGCTTCTCCATGGCGTTCTGGATCTCCCGGGGCGGCAGGATGTTCTTCAGCTCCACCCGGTTGACCTTGATGCCCCAGGGGTCCGTGGCCTCGTCCAGGATGGCCCGCATCTTGGCGTTGATGGTATCGCGGGAGGTCAGGCTCTGGTCCAGCTCCAGCTCGCCGATGATGTTGCGCAGGGTGGTGGCGGTGAGGTTCTCAATGGCGTTCATGGGATACTCCACGCCGTAGGTATACAGCTTGGGGTCGGTGATCTGGAAATAGATCACGGTGTCGATCTGCATGGTGACGTTGTCCTTGGTGATCACCGGCTGGGGGTCGAAGTCCGCCACCTGCTCCTTCAGGCTGACCTTCTTCACCACCCGCTCGATGAACGGGACCTTCAGATGCAGGCCCACGCCCCACACGGAGTGGAAAGCGCCCAGTCGCTCCACCACATAGGCCTTGGACTGCTGCACCACATAGATGTTCCGGACGATAACGATCAGCACCAGCACCACTAGAATGGCGATGGCCACTGCGCCGGGGATAGAGATGTTGCTTGGCATGTGATTTTCCTCCTGTTTTTAATATAAGTAGTGTTTACGGACTTACACGGGTTCCACGAACAGGCGCACGCCCTCCATGCGGACGATCTTCACCTGCGCGTTGCGGGGGATGGGCTGGCCGCTTTCGCTGCGGGCGGTCCAGGTCATGCCGCCCACATACACCGCCCCGGTGGGCACGGCGTTGTCGATGCTCTCCGTGACCCGGGCGGTCTGGCCCAGCACGCGGTCGGCGTTGGTGGCGGTAACGTCCTTGTGCAGCAGCTTCTTCACCAGGGGCCGGGTGGCCGCCAGGCACACGATGGACACCACGAAGAACAGGGCCAGCTGCAGCCAGATGGGACCGCCGCAGATGGCGGCAATCAGCCCCGCCACGGAGCCGACTACGAACCAGATGGACGTCAGCCCCACGGTGATGGCCTCCACCACGCCGAAGATCACCATGGCGGCGATCCAGATCAGCGTCATCATATCGGTGCTTCCTCCTTTCAGACACAGCCCCAGCACCAGGGCCAGAGCCAGGGTCACGGCCACTGCGCCGATGCCCAGCCACTTCTCCCGGGGGGCCAGATTGGCGAAAAACGCGGACAGCGCCGTTTTCAGGGTTTTCTCCGGCAGCGGGGCCTTGGGCGCGTCCTGCACCGGGGCTTCCCGGGGCACCTCCTGGGAAAACAGCTCATCCAGGGACACCTGATACCGGTTGCAGATATAGAGGATCTTCTCGATCTCCGGATATCCCCGGCAGGACTCCCATTTGCTCACCGCCTGCCGGGACACCTTCAGCTCCGCTGCGAACTGCTCCTGGGTCAGTCCCGCCCGGCGGCGCACCTCCTGTAACCGTTCTCCAAAAGCCATGGCCCTGTCCCTCCGTTTCTCTCTGACCCCATCCTACCGGAAACGGGCCGCAATGTCTACCAACCTCCGTTTGCACCCGGGAAAAAACTGGATTTTTCTGCGCAACCTCAGGTTGTCATGGTTTTAGTATACTATATTTTTGCCTCCCGCGCCACAACATTTTGAAAAATCCTCCGGTTTTTTACCCGGCGGACAAATCGGCTTGACAAATGTTTCCTGCCCGTGTATACTGAACCCATCTGATAAGAAAGGTGGTGCCCGATATGATGATTTATAACGCTTTTGTCGTGTCGGGGACCCTTGTGCGCCTGTAACGAGCCTGCCAGAAGATAGGGCGGGCCCCTTGCGGCTGTGTCGGCATCCTCGGAAGGAGGGCGCTTTTTTCGTGCCCGGAATTTGGAAAAGAGAGAAGAATGAGAGAGGAAGTATTTTTGCCTTCATGGAAACCACCCGAAAATTATCCCGGCGGGAGAAACTGTCTCTCATCGGGAAATATCTGCGCCCCTGCTGGGGGCACTTTGCGGCGGCGCTGCTGTGCGCGTGCCTGGCCATGATGTTCAACGCCCTGACGCCCCAGATCATCCGCATCACCGTGGACTCCATCCTGGGGCCCGAAACGCCCAAATTGCCCGGATTCCTGATGTCCTGGCTGAACTGGGCGGCCTTGGAGGCCCAGCCCCTGCGGGCCCTGTGGTGGGCCGCTGCCGCCGTCCTGCTGACGGCCCTGCTGCGGGGCGTGTGCAGCTACGGCCAGCGGCTCCAGCTGGCCCGGGGCTCCGAGAGCTACGTCAAGGGCATCCGGGACGATCTGTACCGCCACATCCAGTATCTGCCCTTTGCCTGGCACAAAAATAACCCCACCGGCGATATCATCCAGCGCTGCACCTCCGACGTGGATGTGATCCGCCAGTTCGTGTGCAACCAGCTGGTGGAGGTGGTGCGCACGGTGTTCCTGATCGTGCTGTACCTGTGCATCATGTTCACCATGAACCTGCGCCTGTCCCTGATCTCGGCGCTGTTCATCCCCATTGTGGGCCTGTCCTCCGGTGTGTTCTACAAGAAAATCTCCGGCCGGTTCCAGGCCGCCGACGAGGCGGAGGGCGACCTGACCACCTGCGCCCAGGAGAACCTCACCGCCGTCCGGGTGGTCCGGGCCTTCGGCCGGGAGCGGTATGAGGAGGAGAAGTTCAACGGGAAAAACCAGCGCTTCTCCCAGCTGTGGATCAGATTGGGAAAGCTCCTGTCCGTATACTGGGCCTCCGGCACCCTGCTGACCTGCCTGCAGGTGATGGTCATCGTGGTGGCCGGCGCCTGCGAATGCGTAGCCGGGCGGATGACCCTGGGCTCCTTTGTGGCCTTCGTCACCTATAACGAGGCCCTGGCCTGGCCCGTCCGTTCCCTGGGCCGGGTGCTGTCCGATATGAGCAAGGCCGGGGTGTCCATGGACCGGGTGGGCTATATCCTCAACGCCCGGGAGGAGCGGGACCTGCCCGACGCCGTGGACGCCGTAAACGGCGACATCGTCTTTAACCACGTCAGCTTTGCCTACGACGGCCAGCCGGTGCTGGAGGACGTGTCCTTTACCATTCACCAAGGGGAGACCTTCGCCATCCTGGGGGGCACCGGCTCCGGCAAGAGCACTTTGGTGCACCTGCTGGACCGGCTGTATGACCTGCCGGAGGGCGGCGGCTCCATCACCATCGGCGGGGTGGACATCCGCCGCATGAAGCGGGAATCCCTGCGCCGCCAGATCGGCCTGGTGCTCCAGGAGCCTTTCCTGTTCTCCCAGACCGTGGGGGAAAATATCTGCGCCGTGCGGCCGGACGCCGGGGACGAGGCCATGCGCCGGGCCGCCGCCGTGGCCTGCGTGGACGAGGCCATCTCCGCCTTCCCCCAGGGGTACGATACCGTGGTGGGCGAGCGGGGCGTCACCCTGTCCGGCGGACAGAAGCAGCGGGTGGCCATCGCCCGGATGCTGATGCAGCAGGCCCCCATTATGGTGTTTGACGACTCCCTGTCCGCCGTGGACGCCGAAACCGACGCCAAAATCCGCGCCGCCCTGCGGGACACCCTGCACAGCGCCACGGTGCTGCTGATCTCCCACCGGGTCACCACCCTGATGCAGGCCGACCGCATCCTGGTGCTGGACGGCGGCCGGGTGTCCGCCCTGGGCGCCCACCGGGAGCTGATTGACCGCCCCGGCATTTACCGGGATATTTACGACATCCAGATGCGCAGCGATGACCGCGCGCTGGTGGAGGAAGGAGGGAACGCCTGATGGCTGCCTTCGACGAGAAAGATTATACAAAATCCTTTGACTGGAGCATCTGGAAAAGGCTCACGCCCTTTGTGCGGCCCTTCCGCCGGGACTTTGTGGGGATGCTGGTGTTCAACGGCCTGTGCGCCCTGGTGGACGTGGCCATTCCCCTGTTCCAGCGCTACGCCATCCGGAATTTCATCCAGGCGGACTCCCTCCGGGGCATCGTGCCCTTCTCCCTGGTGTATCTGCTGGTAATTCTTTTACAGGCCCTGTCCGTGGTGGCCTTTGCCCGCAACTCCATGACCATCGAGATGAACATGGGCCGGGATATGCGCCGCTCCCTGTTCCACCATCTCCAGACCCTGTCCTTCTCCTTCTATAACGTGACTCCCGTGGGCTATCTGCTGACCCGGGTCATGAGCGATACCAACCGCATCGCCAGCATGATCGCCTGGAACATGACGGATATCCTCTGGGCCCTGTTCTATGTGCTGGGCACCTTTGCGGCCATGCTGGCCCTGAACTGGCGGCTGGCCCTGGTGGTCATCGTCATCGTGCCTGTCATGGCGGTGCTCACCGGGTATTTCCAGAACCGCATCCTCCGCTGGAACCGGAAGGTCCGGAAGCTGAACTCCCGCATCACCGGCTCCTTCAACGAGGGCATCACCGGCGCCAAAACCACCAAGACCCTGGGCACCGAGGAGCAGACCGTGGCCGCCTTCCGGGACCTGACCCGCCAGATGCACGACGCCGGCATCGGCGCGGCCCGGCTCAACGCGGTGTATATCCCGCTGGTGCTGTTTGCCAGCACCATGGCCGTGGCCATTGTGCTGCTGCGGGGCGGCTATATGGTCTCCGACCACCTGCTGGAGCTGGCCACCCTCTCTACCTTCACCACGTATGCCGTGGGCATTTTCGAGCCCATCCAGATGACCGCCGCCAACATCGCCGAGTTCATCTCCCTGCAGGCCTCCATCGAGCGGGTCATGGACCTGATGGACAAGACCCCCCAGATTCAGGACGCCCCGGAGGTCATCGAGAAGTACGGCGACGCCTTCCACCCCAAGCGGGAGAACTGGGAGCCCATCCGGGGCGAGATCGAGTTCCGGGACGTGACCTTCCGCTATCCCGACGGCGGCGGCAACGTGCTGGAGCACTTCTCCCTGCACATTCCCCAGGGGTCCACCGTGGCCATCGTGGGCGAAACCGGCGCGGGTAAGAGCACCCTGGTGAACCTGGCCTGCCGCTTCTTCGAGCCCACGGAGGGCCAGATCCTCATCGACGGCGTGGACTACCGCCAGCGCAGCCAGCTGTGGCTCCACAGCAGCATCGGCTATGTGCTCCAGGACCCCCACCTGTTTTCCGGCACCGTCCGGGAGAACATCCGCTACGGGAAGCTGGACGCCACCGATGAGCAGGTGGAGGCCGCCGCCCGGGCCGTGTCCGCCGACACGGTGGTGGCCAAGCTGGAAAAGGGCTGGGACAGCGACGTGGGCGAGGGCGGCGGACGGCTCTCCACCGGCGAAAAGCAGCTGATCTCCTTTGCCCGGGCCGTGCTGGCGGACCCCCGCATCTTCGTCCTGGACGAGGCTACCTCCTCCATCGACACCCAGACCGAGCAGCTGATCCAGCAGGCCATCGACCACCTGCTCCAGGACCGCACCTCCTTCCTGATCGCCCACCGGCTCTCCACCATCCGCAAGGCGGACATGATCCTGGTGGTCCGGGACGGCCGCATCGTGGAGCAGGGCACCCATCAGGAGCTGCTGCGCCGCCATGGCTATTACCACGATCTTTACAGCAAGCAGTTCGCCGAGGAATCCGCGGCCCGCATCCTGCAATAATTTCCAGAATATGGAAGCCCCGGCAGCGCCGCTGCCGGGGCTTTTTTCACCCCGTTTTCCGGGAAAGCGCTTCCCATCTGTCCCCCTGTGACGGACAGACTTTCCTTGGCTCCTATCGACCGCTTCCCGCCTGACAGGCGGATGCTCCGTGAAATTTCTGACAAGCGGACTCACCCGTTTGCCAGGATTTTCACATATTTGTCCGCCTATGAAATACAGCCGTTTCCTATACCTGACATTGTTAAAACCTTGACCGCTATTTTTTCATTTTGCTTCCAGTTATTTCCAAAAAAGGTTGCCAAGCCGCCGTCTTTTCGATACAATATCCTGCGAGATAGAGAAGAAGGAACCTGCAGCATGTAATGTGGGACCAAAAATCAAGGAGGTCTTTCATGATAGTATTAGTCATCAATGCCGGCAGCTCATCCCTGAAGTATCAGCTGCTGGACCCGGAAACCGGCCATCTGCTGGCCAAAGGCCTGTGCGAGCGCATCGGCATTGACGGAAAATTCACCTATAAGCCCCAGGTGGAGGGCAAGGCCGCCGTGTCGGCGGCGGACGTCCCCATGCCCACCCATTCCGAGGCCATCCAGGCGGTGCTGTCCGCCCTGGTGGACCCGGACAACGGCGTCATCTCCTCCATGAAGGAGATCGACGCGGTGGGTCACCGGGTGGTCCACGGCGGCGAGAGCTTCGCCAGCTCCGTCCTCATCACCGACCAGGTGATGCAGGCGGTGGAGGACTGCACCCCCCTGGCGCCTCTGCATAATCCGGCCAACATCATCGGCATCGAGGCCTGCCGGGCCGTCCTGGGCCACGATGTGCCCCAGGTGGCGGTGTTCGACACCGCCTTCCACCAGACCATGCCCGAGCATGCGTATCTGTACTCCATCCCCTATGAGTACTATGAAAACGACAAGATCCGGCGCTACGGCTTCCACGGCACCTCTCACCGCTATGTGTCCCTGCGGGCGGCGGAGATCCTGGGCCGTGACCCGGCGGAGCTGAAGGTGGTGTCCTGCCACCTGGGCAACGGCTCCTCCCTGGCCGCCATCGACGGCGGCCGCTGCGTGGACACCTCCATGGGCCTGACGCCGCTGGCGGGCCTGCCCATGGGCACCCGGGCCGGTGACATGGACGTGGGCGTGGTGGAGTTCATTGCCAACAAGTACGACATGACCATCTCCGAGGCCGTGAACCTGCTGAATAAGAAGTCCGGCATGCTGGGTCTGTCCGGCGTGTCCTCCGACTTCCGGGATCTGGAGCAGGCGGCGGAGAAGGACCATCACCGGGCCACCGTGGCGCTGGAGATCTTCGAGTACCGGGTCCGCAAGATGATCGCCGAGTACGCCGCCGCCATGGGCGGCGTGGACGTGGTGGTGTTCACCGCCGGCGTGGGCGAGAACTCCGCCGAGACCCGTGCCCACATCCTCCAGGGCCTGGAGTTCATGGGCATCACCTGCGATCCGGAGAAGAACCGCTGCCGGGGCAAGGAGCAGATCATCTCCCGGGACGGCGCCCCCGTCACCGTGATGGTGGTCCCCACCAACGAGGAGCTGATGATCGCCCAGGACACCATGGAGCTGGTCCTGGACCAGGAATAAGCCCTATTTATTGACCATTTCGCAAAAAAAACCGGGACGCCGCAGCGTCCCGGTTTTTTAACTTGTCAACAAGTCCAGCCCTGCGCAGCGGGCCGCAGAAGTCTTTACCAGCTCTGGGCCGACAGGATGACCTTCTTATAGCTGCGGCGGAAATAGACGATCTCGGCGGCGCCGGTGATGGTCCAGGAGAAGATATACAGCAGATACAGGGAGGTGATGGTGCCCAGCCAGGCGAACACGGTGTATACCCAGATGACCCGGAACACGCAGGAGCCCAGAATGACGATCACCGTGGGGCCTACGCTTTTGCCGATGCCCCGGGAGGCGGCGATGCTGGCGTCCATCAGCGGGGACACCACATAGGAAAAGCTCATGATCCGCAGCCGCTGCATGCCCGCGTCGATGACCGCCGTCTCGTTGGCAAACAGGTCCAGGAAGCTCCGGCCGAAAAACAGCAGCAGCAGACCGCACACGGCCCCCACCCCGGCGGCGTAGCACATACTCACCAGATAGCTTTTGACGATGCGCTCGGTTTTGCCGGCGCCCCAGTTCCGGCTGACGAAGCTGGCGCAGCCGGTATAGAAGGCCGCCATCATGTTAAACAGCAGGGTGTCGGCGTTGGCGGCGGCGGAGCTGCCGGACACCGTGACGGCGTCGAAGGAGTTCAGGCCCACCTGGACAAACAGGTTGGCCACGGCGAAAATGGCGTTCTGCAGCCCCGTGGGGATGCCGATGGCCAGGACCCGCCGGGCCTCCTGGGGATGGACCCGGAGGCGGCGCAGCTCCAGGCGGCAGGCGTCCTTCCGCCGCAGCAGGTGCAGCACGATCAGCAGGGCCGACAGGCACTGGGCGATGACGCTAGCGATGGCCACGCCCTCGGCGGCCATGTGGCAGCGGATCACAAAGAACAGGTTCAGAACCACGTTCAGCACACCGGCAACGGACAGATACAGCAGAGGCCGCCGGGTGTCGCCCACGGCGCTCATGATGCCGTTGCCGCAGTTGTACACGGCCATGGCCGGCATACTCAGGGCGTATATCTTCAGATACAGCACGGCCCCGTCCATCAGCTCGTCCTTGGTGTGCAGCAGGGCCAGCATGGGCCGGGCCAGCAGAACGCAGATCAGGCACAGCACCACGCCGATGGCGGCGCACAGCACAAAGGACGTGTGAACGGTTTTTTCCACCCGCTGCCTATCCCCCATGCCCAGGCCCCGGGCCACCGCCACGTTGACGCCGCTGCCCATGCCGATCAGCAGTCCCGTGAACAGCGACACCAGCAGCGTGGTGGAGCCCACGGCTCCCAGCGCCCGGTAGTCCGCGAACTTGCCGGCAATGGCCACGTCGCTGAGGTTGAACAGCACCTCCAGCACCTGGGTCAGCATCAGGGGCAGGCTGAACAGCAGCATGTTTTTCCACAGGGAGCCTTCCGTCATGTTGACGGACAGGGCGCTCTTTTTTTGCGTCGCTTCCATGAAACACACCTCTTATCCAAAATATACTGGCACGCAATTGCACAGTATAACACCACAATTTGCACAAAACAACCCCCTCAGACGCCATATTTTCCCCAGAGGAAATGGCACGTCATTGTGCACAATGTTGTGTTCCGGAGGCAGACCCCTCCACCGGCGGAAAAAACCGGGAAAACGGCGACAGATGGATAAAATTTTCACATTCCGGGAGAAAAGTTGCGAAAAGCCCTTGCATTCCACGGGGAAATGTGGTACAGTCCACTTCGACAATTGAATAGGGGCGGCGGGGCCTGTCCGCACTGCCGCCTGACACCATTATTTCTGGCTTGCCGCCAAGGTCGCGGCAAGGAAAAAGGAGAAAGCTATGAAGAAGAAACTATTGGCTCTTTTCCTGGCGCTGGTAATGGTCGGCGCCGTACTCCCGGGATGCGGAGACGGCAGCAAGGACCCCGGCGGACAAGGAAATAACGGCAAAACGGGCGAACCGGTCAAGGGTGGCGAGATCACCGTTGGCATCGCCCAGGACCTGGACGACAGTCTTGACCCCCACCAGACGGTGGCCGCAGGAACCAGAGAGGTCTTGTTCAACATCTTCGAGGGATTGGTGAAGCCCAATTCCGACGGCGAAATGATCCCCGCTGTGGCGGAGAAATACACGCTGTCCGAGGATGGAACCACCTATACCTTCACGCTTCGTGAGGGAGTGAAGTTCCACAACGGCCAGACAGTGACCGCAGAGGATGTTGTATATTCCATCAATCGCTGCGCCGCTGTGCCGGAGGGTCAGGAGAAGCCTCTGGTAGCGGCGTTTTCTGCTGTCAAGAGTGTCGAGGCCCTGGACGAAAAGACCGTTGCCGTTACCATCGCACAGCGGGACCTGGAGTTCATCAGCTATATGACGGCCGCCATCATTCCCGCGGACTATGAAAATCAGGACACGGCTCCGGTGGGCACCGGCCCCTTCAAGTTCGTGTCCCGGACCCCCCAGCAGGACTTCGTCATGGAGCGGTTCGAGGATTACTGGGGCGCCCCGGCGTGGCTGGACAAGGTCACCTATAAAATCTGCGAAAATGCCGACGCTCTGGTGATGAACCTGAACGGCGGGTCCATCGACCTGTGCGCCCACCTGACCTCCGCCCAGGCCTCCCAGCTGAACCAGAACTTCCAGGTGCTGGAGGGCACCATGAACCTGGTGCAGGCCATCTATCTGAACAACCAGGCCAAGCCCTTTGACAACCAGCTGGTGCGCCAGGCCCTGTGCTATGCCATCGACCGGCAGGGCATCATGGACATGGTGGCCGACGGCCACGGCACCGCCGTGGGCAGCAGCATCTATCCCGCATTCACCAAGTATTTCCTGCCGGAGCTGGTGGATAAGTATCCCCACGACGTGGCCAAGGCCAAGGAGCTGCTGGCCCAGGCCGGGTATCCCGACGGCTTCGACATGACCATCTCCGTTCCCAACAACTATCAGCCCCATATGGACACCGCCGAGGTGGTGGCCGAGCAGCTGCGGGAGGCGGGGATCAACGTGACCATCCAGCCGGTGGAATGGAGCACCTGGCTGGACACCATCTATAACGGCCGCCAGTTCCAGGCCACGGTGGTGGGCGTGGACGCCGCCAATATGACCGCCCGGGCCATGCTGGAGCGGTTCACCTCCGACTACGGCAAGAACTTCATCAACTATAATAACCCCGCCTATGACACCCTGTTCCAGCAGGCTATCAACGCCCAGGACGAGGCCACTCAGACGGATCTGTACAAGCAGATGGAGTCCATGCTGGCGGACACCGCCGCCAACGTGTATATCCAGGACCTGTGCGACCTGGTGGCCATGCGGCAGGATCTGGGGGGACTGAAGTTCTATCCCATCTATGTGCTGGACCTGTCCACGGTCTATCTGACCCAGCGGTAACGTTATACTGAATTGAAAGAGGCGATGACCATGAAATACGCGGCCAAGAAAATCGGACTGATGCTGCTGACCATGGTCATCGTCTCTTTTCTGGCGTTTCTGGCGTTCCAGGTGATCCCCGGGGACCCGGCGGTGAAGCTGCTGGGTACCGAGGCCACCCCGGAGCGCATCGCCGCCCTGCGGGCGGAAATGGGACTGGACCGGCCGTTTTTAGAGCGGTATGTCCAGTGGGTGCTGGGGGCCCTGAGGGGGGACTTCGGCACGTCCTACAGCTATAAAATGCCGGTGTCGTCCATGCTGGCGGGGAAGCTGCCGGTGACGGGGCTTCTGACGGGGATGTCCTTTGTGCTGATCCTGGCCTTTTCCATCCCCTTAGGCATTTTCACCGCCCGCCACGCCGGAGGGCGGCTGGACCGGGCCATGACCGCCGTGAACCAGGCGCTGATGGCCATCCCGGCCTTTGTAACGGGCATCCTGCTGACCTATGTGTTCGGCCTGGTGCTGCGGTGGTTCGTGCCGGGAAACTACGTTTCTCCCGGCGACAACTTCGGCGGCAGCCTGTGGTACTTCCTGTTCCCCGCCGTGTCCATCGCCCTGCCCAGGGTGGCCATGACGGTGAAGATGCTGCGCTCGTCCATTCTGTCGGAGCTGCAGAAGGACTATGTCCGCACCTCCCACAGCCGGGGCAACAGCGACCGTTCCACCCTGTACCGCCATGTGCTGCGCAATGCCATGGGGCCGGTGGTGTCGTTTCTGGCCATGACCGTGGCGGACATTGTGGCCGGCTCCGTGGTCATCGAGCAGGTATTTTCCCTGCCGGGGCTGGGCCGGATGCTGCTGACCTCCATCGCCAACCGGGACTATCCCGTGGTGCAGGCGGTGGTGGTGATTGTGGCCTTCTGGGTGGTGCTGGTGAACCTGCTGGCGGACCTGATCAACCAGCGGCTGGACCCCCGGCTGCGGCTGACGTGAGATATCGGGAAAAGAAAGGTGGGAGCGGGCCTTGCTGCTGAACGAAAAAAAGAATCACTATCTGCGGACGGGGCTGATCCTCACCGGATTGATGACGGCCCTGGCCCTGGTGGGCTGCGTGTGGACCCCCTATTCCCCCACGGCCATGTCCGGCAGCGAGAAATTCCTGGCCCCGTGCCTGCGGCACCTGTTCGGCACGGACAACTTCGGCCGGGACATTTTCAGCCGGGTGCTGGCCGGGGCGGGCACCACCTTCTTCATCAGCGCCGCCACCGTGTGCATCGGCGCGGCGGCGGGCACCCTGGTGGGGGCCTTTACCGGCTATTTCGGCGGCTGGCTGGACGAGGCGCTGATGCGCGTCAACGACGCGGTGACGGCGTTTCCCAGCATCCTGCTGGCGCTGGTGTTCATCTCGCTGCTGGGGTTCGGCAAGTACAACGTGATTTTAGCCCTGGGCGTCGCCTTTGTGCCCAGCTATGCCCGGGTGATCCGCAGCGAATTTGCCCGGCACCGGGAGATGAACTATGTCAAAAGCGCCCGGCTCATGGGAGCGGGGCATCTGCGCATTATGTTTCTGCATATTCTGCCCAACACCCGGCAGGTGCTCCTGCCGACGCTGGTGATCGGGTTTAACAACGCCGTACTGGCGGAGGCCAGCATGAGCTATCTGGGCATCGGCGTGAAGCCCCCGGACGTGTCCCTGGGGTACATGCTGTCGGAGTCCCAGAGCTATATGGCCAGGGCCCCCTGGTATATGCTGACGGTGGGCGGCGTGATCGTGCTGCTGATTTTAGGCGTCAGCCTGCTGGGCGAGGGGCTCCAGCAAAAGGAATGGGGGAGGTGACGGTATGCTGGAGATCCGGGATCTGCACGTGCAGTTTCACGGGGCGGACCACGAGGCGGTGCGGGGCATCGACCTGACGGTGGGCGACGGCGAGATCGTGGGCCTGGTGGGTGAATCCGGCAGCGGCAAAACCGTCACGGCCATGATGATCTCCGGTCTGCTGCGGCCGGAGCAGGCGGCCTTCCGGGGCCAGATTCTGCTGGACGGGCGGGACCTGCTGACCAGCAGCGGCGACACCCTGCGCAGCATCCAGGGCCGGGACATCTGCGTGGTGTTCCAGGAGCCCATGAGCGCCATGGACCCCACCATGCGCATCGGGCCCCAGGTGGAGGAGTGCCTGCGGGTGCACACGGACCTGCCGCCGGGAAAGCGGCGGGAGCTGGCCCTGCAGGCCCTGCGGGACGTGGACCTGCCGGAGGCGGAGGAGGTATACCGGAAGTATCCCCACGAGCTGTCCGGCGGTATGCTGCAGCGGGCCATGATCGCGGCGGCCATCCTGCCCCGGCCGAAACTGCTGCTGGCGGACGAGCCCACCACGGCCCTGGACGTGACCATCCAGGCCCAGATACTGGAACTGCTGCGGCGGCTGAACCGGGAGCGGGGCATGTCCATTCTGTTTATTTCCCACAACCTGGCGGTGGTGCGGAAGCTGTGCACCCGGGTGGCGGTGATGGAGAAGGGACACATCGTGGAGTCCGGCCCGGTGGATCAGATATTCTTCCACCCCCAGGCCCCCTATACCCAGCGGCTGATCGCCGCCATTCCCACAAGGAGGAAGCTATGAGCCAGGACCTTGTTCTGCAGGTCCGTGACCTGAACGTATGGTACCGGCCCTCCGGCACCATCGGCCGCAGAAAGCGCCGGCAGGTGCTCCATGACGTGAGCTTTGACCTGCACCGGGGGGAGATTCTGGGCCTGGTGGGGGAGTCCGGCAGCGGAAAGACCACCCTGGCCCGGACCATTCTGGGCTTTGTGCCGGACTATACCGGCACGGTGACCCACTTCACCAAGCGGCCCCAGATGGTGTTCCAGGACCCGGCCAGCAGCCTGAACCCCAGCCGCACCGTGGGCTGGATTCTGGCCGAGCCTCTGCGCATTTACGGGAAGTACGGCAAGGAGGAGATCGCCCGCCGGGTGGAGCGGACCATGGAGCTGGTGGGCCTGGACCCGGAGTGCCGGGACCGGCTGCCCCATCAGCTGTCCGGCGGACAGCGGCAGCGGGTGTGCATCGGGGCGGCCCTGATCGTGCATCCCCAGCTGATTGTGGCCGACGAGGCCGTGTCGGCCCTGGACGTGACCATCCAGGCCCAGATTTTGCAGCTGATCGCCCGGCTGCGCCGGGAACTGGGCATTTCGTATCTGTTTATCTCCCACGACCTCAACGTGGTTTACGAGATCTGCGACCGGTGCCTGGTGATGCACCAGGGGCGCATCGTGGAGCAGGGGCCGGTGGAGGAGCTATTTGACCATCCGAAGGAGGAATATACCCGCCGGCTGCTGGCAGCGGCGGAGTGAGCGCATATGACCGAAGAACGGAGACAGAAATTACTGCAATCATCCCAGGGCCCCGGGGCGGAGCCCTTCAGTCAGTATAATCATATGAAGGTCACCGCCGTGGACGACGGCACGGCCACGGTGGAGCTGGAGCTGCAGCCGGACAGCCTGAACTGCTGGGGCACCCCCCACGGCGGCGTGCTGTTTACCATGGCCGATGTGGCGGCGGGGATGGCCCTGCTGACCCTGCGGCAGGAGGTGACCTTCACGGTGTCCTCCAGCATCGAATACCTGTCCGCCGCGCCGGGAACCGGGAAGCTCACCGCCGTGGGCACCGTGGAGAAGATGGGCGGGCACATGGGCTTCAGCCGCACGGACATCCGGGACGAGAGCGGCAAGCTCGTCGCGGCATTGCGGACGGTGATGTATCTGACGGGCCGCCCGCTGGAGCTATGAGAGCCTTTTTCCGGCGGCACCGGGGGCTGCACATCTGGCTTCCGTCGGTGTGCGGGGTGCTGGCCCTGTACTTTGCCCTGCGGCCGGTGCCGGGGCTGATGACCCGGTTCAGCCGGGGGATCATCATGCCCCTGGAGCGGGCGGTGGCGGCGGTGTGCTACCGGGCGTCCTTCTCCGTGGCAGAGCTGCTGTATGCCATAGCGGCGGGAGTGGTTCTGCTGTGGATGGGGGCCACCGTCCGGCGGCTGATCACGGAAAAGGGCCGCCGGGGGCGGATAGTGTACCGATTCGCCCTGACCGCCGTGTGCACTGTGCTGACGGTGTATGCCGGGTTCAGCCTGCTGTGGGGCGTCAACTACTACGCCGAGTCCTTTCAGGAGCAGTCCGGCGTATATGCCCGGGAGTCCACACCGGAGGAGCTGGCCCGGGTGACGGAGTATTTCGCCCGGCAGCTGGCCGGCTGCGCCGATCAGATACAGCGGGACGAAAACGGCCTGTTTGCCGAAAGCCGGGCGGACATCTTTGCTGACAGCGTGCGGGTGTTCGACGGGATATACGAGGAGTTTCCGTGCCTGGTGATGGAGGACCATGTGCCCAAGGGAGTGCGGTTTTCCACGGCCCTCAGCGCCATGGACTTCACGGGGTTTTACTTCCCCTTTACCGGGGAGGCCAACCTGAACATCGACAGCCCCGCCTGCTATCTGCCCAGCACCATTGCCCATGAGATGGCCCATCAGCGGGGCATTGCATCGGAGCAGGAGTGCAATTTCATCGCCATTGCCGCCTCCACCACGGCGCAGAGCCCGGCGTATCGCTACTCCGGGTGGCTGATGGGGTTCACCTACCTCTCCAACGCCCTGTACCGGGCGGATCAGGAGGCCTGGAAGCAGGTGCGGGTGCTGCTGCCGGACACGGTGGTGGCGGACCTGCGGGACAACTCCGCCTATTGGGCGGAATTTGAGGGTCCGGTGAACGACGCGGCCCAGAAGGTGTACGACTCCTTCCTGAAAAGCAGCGGCGAGTCCCGGGGGACCCAGAGCTACGGCACCGTGGTGGACATGCTGATGGCGTATTATGGATAAGTCAAAAAAGGCGCTGCCCTTTTAGTGACGGGGACTGTTCCGGTGGGACGGTCCCCGTTTTTTTGACGAAAATGCCAATTTCCTGGTGACAACCCGCCGCCTATCCCGTATAATAGACCCCACAGGCCCTCCGGGGCCTGGATAGGGAAATATAGGGAAAACGGAAGGAGAAGCCACATGACAGACATTCAGATCGCCCAGCAGGCCGCGCCCCTGCCCATCGGCGATATTGCCGCCGCCTGCGGCATCGACCCCCAGTATCTGGAGCAGTACGGCCGGTATAAGGCCAAGATCGACTACCGCCTGCTGCGGGACCGGGCGGACCGGCCCGACGGCAAGCTGATCCTGGTCACCGCCATCACCCCCACCCCCGCCGGGGAGGGGAAAACCACCACCACCGTGGGCCTTACCGACGGCCTGCGGAAAATCGGCAAAAACGCCGTGGCCGCCCTGCGGGAGCCGTCCCTGGGGCCGGTGTTCGGCGTGAAGGGCGGGGCCGCCGGAGGCGGCTATGCCCAGGTGATCCCCATGGAGGACATCAACCTCCACTTCACCGGGGATTTCCACGCCATCGGGGCGGCCAACAACCTGCTGGCCGCTCTGCTGGACAACCACATCCAGCAGGGCAACGCCCTGGGCATCGACTGCAAGCAGATCGTGTGGAAGCGCTGCGTGGACATGAACGACCGCCAGCTCCGCCACGTTATCGACGGCCTGGGAGGCCGGATGCAGGGGGTGCCCCGGGAGGACGGGTTCGACATCACCGTGGCCAGCGAGGTCATGGCCGTGCTGTGCCTGGCCAGCGATATTCCGGATCTGAAGGCCCGGCTGGGCCGGATGATCGTGGCCTATACCTTTGACGGGCGGCCGGTGACGGCCCACGATCTCAAGGCGGAGGGGGCCATGACGGCCCTGCTGAAGGATGCGCTGAAGCCCAACCTGGTGCAGACGTTGGAGCACTCCCCTGCCCTGATCCACGGCGGGCCCTTTGCAAACATCGCCCACGGGTGCAACAGCGTCACCGCCACCCGGATGGCCCTGAAATTGGGGGACTATGCCGTTACCGAGGCGGGCTTTGCCGCCGACCTGGGGGCGGAGAAGTTTTTCGACATCAAGTGCCGCCTGTCCGGCCTGCGGCCCTCCGCCGTGGTGATCGTGGCCACGGTGCGGGCGCTGAAATACCACGGCGGCGTGCCCAAGGCGGAGCTGAACCGGGAGAATCTGTCCGCCCTGGAAAAGGGTCTGCCCAACCTGCTGCACCATGTGGGCACCATCCGCAACACCTTCCACCTGCCCTGCGTGGTGGCCATCAACGCCTTCCCCACGGACACGGCGGAGGAGCTTCGGCTGGTGCAGGAGCGGTGCCGGGAGCTGGGAGTCAACGCCGTGCTGTCGGAGGTCTGGGCCAAGGGCGGCGAGGGAGGCCGGGACCTGGCCCGGGAGGTGGTGCGCCTGTGCGATCAGCCCCGGCTGGAGGAGTTCACCTTCGCCTATCCCGACAACACCTCCCTGATCTATAAGCTCAACTCCATTGTGGGCCGGGTGTACGGCGGCAGCCAGGCGGTGCTGACCCCCGCCGCCCAGAAGCAGCTGAAGCGGCTGACGGAGCTGGGCTTCGGCGACCTGCCGGTGTGCATGGCCAAGACCCAGTATTCCCTGTCCGACGACCCGGCCCTGCCGGGGGCCCCCAGGGACTTCACCGTCACCGTCCGCAGTCTGAAGGTCAGCGCCGGAGCGGGGTTCATCGTGGCCTATACCGGGGACATCATGACCATGCCGGGCCTGCCCCGGGTCCCGGCGGCGGAGAACATCGACGTGGACGAAAACGGCGTCATCACCGGGCTGTTCTGAGAGGATACATGTAGAAGAAAGCGCACCCCCGGCGGAATCCGCCGGGGGTGCGTGTTGTTTTCAATTTTTAGGCGTTTTCCGCGATATAGCGGGCCACATACACGCCGCTGGCGCTGGCGTGGGACAGGGAGTGGGTCACGCCGCTGCCGTCGCCGATGACGAACAGGCCCGGGTGGCAGGTCTGGAGGTTCTTGTCCAGCTGCACCTCCATGTTATAGAACTTCACCTCCACGCCGTAGAGCAGGGTGTCGTCGTTGGCGGTGCCCGGGGCAATCTTATCCAGGGCATAGATCATCTCGATGATGCCGTCCAGGATGCGCTTGGGCATCACCAGGCTCAGGTCGCCGGGAGTAGCGGACAGGGTGGGGGTCACGAAGCTCTCCTCAATGCGCTTGGGGGTGGACCGCTGGCCCCGGATCAGGTCGCCGAAGCGCTGGATGATGACGCCGCCGCCCAGCATATTGGACAGCCGGGCGATGCTCTCGCCGTAGCCGTTGGAATCCTTGAAGGGCTCGGAGAAGTGCTTGGCCACCAGCAGGGCGAAGTTGGTGTTCTCGGTGTGCATGGCCGGGTCCTCATAGCTGTGGCCGTTGACGGTGACGATGCCGTTGGTGTTCTCGTTGACCACCGCGCCCTTGGGGTTCATGCAGAAGGTGCGCACCCGGTCCTGGAACTTCTCGGTGCGGTAGACGATCTTGCTTTCATACAGCTCGTCGGTCAGGTGGGCGAACACCTCATAGGGCAGCTCCACCCGGACACCGATGTCCACCCGGTTGGACCTGGTGGCGATGTCCAGCTCTCGGCACACCTGCTCCATCCACTTGCTGCCGCTGCGGCCCACGGAGATGACGCAGTAGCGGCCGTCGTAGCTGCCCTTGTCCGTCACCACCCGGTAGCCGCCGTCGGTGCGCTCCACGGACTGCACCGGCGTGTCGAAGTAGATGTCCATCCTGTCCTTCAGCCGGTTATACAGGTGCTCCAGCACCACCAGGTTCTTATCCGTGCCCAGGTGGCGCACGGAGGCGTCCAGCAGGTGCAGGTCGTTCTCCAGGCACAGCTTCTTGATGGGCGTCGCGCCGGTGGAGTACAGGTGGGTGCCCTCACCGCCGTTTGCCACGTTGATTTCGTCCACATATTCCATCAGCTCCAGGGCCTGCTTTTTGCCGATATACTCGTGCAGGGTGCCGCCGAACTGGTTGGTGATGTTGTATTTGCCGTCGGAAAAGGCCCCGGCGCCGCCGAAGCCGTTCATAATGGCGCAGGTGGGGCACTTGACGCAGGACTTCACCTTCACGCCGTCAATGGGACAGTGCCGCCGGGCCAGGGCATGGCCCGCCTCAAACAGGGCGATCTTCAGGTCCGGCCGCTTCTCCAGCAGCTCATAGGCGGAGTAGATTCCGCCGGGGCCTCCGCCCACGATCAGCACATCATACTGCATAGTCATTTCCTCCTGATTCACATAATCATACGCATATAATATACCACCAGCCGCCCGGTGAAACAAACAACTTTTCCTTATGTCTGCCATTTCCTTGTATCTTACCCCCCGTTATGGTACAATAACCCCAAAACGTATAAGGAGGGGCCGCCTATGAGCCGCGCCGATGAAATATTTCAGCAGAACTGCCGGGACATCCTGGAAAACGGGGTGTGGGACACAGACCAGAACGTCCGCCCCCACTGGGAGGACGGTACTCCGGCCCACACGGTGAAGAAATTCGGCATCGTCAACCGCTACGACCTGCGGCAGGAGTTTCCCATTCTCACCATCCGCCGCACCTATTTCAAAACCTGCATCGACGAGCTTCTGTGGATCTGGCAGAAGAAGTCCAACAACATCCACGACCTGCGGGGCCACATCTGGGACAGCTGGGCCGACGAAAACGGCTCCATCGGCAAAGCCTACGGCTATCAGCTGGGGGTGAAGCACCAATACCCGGAGGGGGCGTTTGACCAGGTGGACCGGGTGCTGTATGACCTGCGGCACAACCCTGCCTCCCGGCGGATCATGACCAATCTGTATAACTTCCAGGACCTGCACGAGATGGCCCTGTACCCCTGCGCCTATTCCGTGACCTTCAACGTGTCGGGCCGGACCCTGAACGCCATTCTGAACCAGCGCAGCCAGGATATGCTGACGGCCAACAACTGGAACGTGGCCCAGTATGCCGTGCTGGTGCATATGATGGCCCAGGCCTCCGGCCTGGAGGCCGGGGAGCTGGTCCACGTCATCGCCGACGCCCACATCTATGACCGGCACGTCCCCCTGGTGCGGCAGCTGCTGGAGCGGCAGGGCCGCCCGGCCCCGGCCTTCGTCATGGACCCGGAGGTGACGGATTTCTATCGCTTCACCAGGGACAGCTTCCGGCTGGAGGGGTACGACCCCCTGCCCTTTGACGAAAAGATCCCCGTGGCCATCTGATTTTCCCCGCCCCACAGGCTTTTTTCTTGACCGAAAATGGCCTGTGGGGTATAATAGTCTTAACGCAAATTCGGAGGCGATGGGATGAAAAAAATCGTTCACAAACCGGCTGCGCCGCTGTATGCGGCGGCGGCTGCATGGGTGCTGTATGCCCTGCTGTTCCCCCTGTACCGGCCGGGGCACTTTGTCATAGCCCTGGCGGCCTCCGCCGTGGTATACGGCATCGCCCGGCTGTTCTGCAAGGATATTGTGGAGGAGGTGCCCCAGGAGCCGGAGACCACCGGCAATCCGGAGCTGGACCAGATGATCGCCCAGGGAAAGGGCGCTCTGGACGAGATGCGCCGCCTGAACGACAGCATCCAGGACGCGGCCATCAGCGCCCAGATTGAACGGCTTTCCCAGGTGTCCGACAAGATTTTTCAGCAGGTGCAGAAGGATCCCTCCCAGCTGCCCCAGATCCGCAAGTTCATGAGCTACTATCTGCCCACCACCCTGAAGCTGCTGCGGGCCTATGACGACATGAGCCGCCAGGGCGTTCAGGGGGAGAACATCACCGGCACCATGGAGCGGGTGCGGGGCATGATGAGCACCATCGTCACCGCCTTCGAGCGGCAGCTGGACAGCCTGTTCGGCGACCAGGCCCTGGATATCTCCACGGATATCACGGTGCTGGACAACATGATGGCCCGGGAGGGCCTCAGCGACGATCCCATTCACCGCACCCAGGCAAAGCCTGACGACGGCCCCCAGGACGACGGGATCCAATTGGAGCTTTAAGACACCATTACTCATAAAGGAAGGACGATTACCATGACCGATAACATGACCCCCCAGCTGACCCTGGACCCCACCGCCGCTGCCGCCGAGGCAGTGCCCACTCTGACCCTGACTCCGGAAGCCCCGGAGGCCCCCCAGGTGGAGGAGGAAAAGAAAATTGAGCCCGTGGAGATGGACGAAAAGCTGCTGACCGACGCGGAAAAGAAGGCGGTGGAGGATTTCTCCCACAAGATCGACATCCGGGACACCAACATGATTTTGCAGTACGGCGCGGCGGCCCAGAAGAGCGTGGCGGGCTTCTCCGAAAACGCCCTGAACAGCGTCCGCAACAAGGACCTGGGCGAGATCGGCAAGGACCTGAGCCAGCTGGTGGTGGAGCTGAAGGGCTTCGGCGAGGAGGAGGAAAAGAAGGGCCTGGCGGGCCTATTCAGAAGGACCGGCAACCGGCTGGAGACCATGAAGGCCCAGTACGGCAAGGTGGAGGCCAACGTGGACAAAATCGCCCAGAGCCTGGAGCAGCACCAGATCACCCTGCTGAAGGATGTGGCCATGTTTGACCAGATGTATGAGCTGAACCTGAAGTATTACAAGGAACTGACCATGTACATTCTGGCCGGGAAGAAGCGGCTGGCGGAGGTGCGGTCCACGGAGCTGGAGGAGCTGCGCAAAAAGGCGGAGCAGTCCGGCCTGGCGGAGGACGCCCAGGCCTATAACGACCTGGTGAACCTGTGCAACCGGTTTGAAAAGAAGCTCCACGACCTGGAGCTGACCCGGATGGTGTCCGTGCAGATGGGGCCCCAGACCCGCCTGCTGCAGAACAATGACACCCAGATGATCGAGAAGATCCAGTCCTCCCTGGTGAACACCATTCCCCTGTGGAAGAGCCAGATGGTGCTGGCCCTGGGCATGGAGCACAGCCGTCAGGCCACCGCCGCCCAAAACGCCGTCACCGAGATGACCAACCAGCTCCTGCGCAAGAACGCCGACACCCTGAAGATGGGCACCATCGCCACCGCCAAGGAGGCCGAGCGCTCCATCGTGGACATCGAGACCCTGCAGCACACCAACCAGCAGCTGATCTCCACCCTGGACGAGGTGATGAACATCCAGAAGGAGGGGGCCGAGAAGCGCAAGGCCGCCGAGGTGGAGCTGGGCCGCATCGAGGGCGAGCTGAAGCAGAAGCTGCTGGAGCTCCGGGGCTGATGCCCGCACACAGACTTTCCCCGAAAGGACCGGTGGCGTCACCATGAAATTCTATCAAAAACGGGGCTTTGCGCTGGTGGTGCTGATCCTGGCCATCATCGGCTCCGGCGTTTACGGCATCAGCAAAAAGCCCGCCGCCCTGCCGGAGGTGTCCTATTACAACTGGATCTGCGACGAGGCGGGCCTGCTGGACCAGGAGACCCGGCAGACCATCCAGGACTATAACACCGCCTGGAACAAGCAATATTACGCCGTGGTGGCGGTGGCCGCCGTGGACGATATCCGGGGCTGGTCCAGCGAGGACTACGCCAGGGAGCTGGGGGCCAGGTGGGGCCTGGGAGCCAACGATATGCTGCTGCTCCTGGTCAAAGGCGGCGACTGGTATGTGGCCTGCGGCGACAACCTGGCGGACCTGATGACCGACACCCAGCAGACCCGGCTGAAAACCGCCCTGGACACCCCCTACTATGCCGGGGATTATTCCCAGGCAGCGGTGGATTTCTTCCGCCAATCCGACGTGGTCCTGGCCCAGACCCTGGGCCGCTCAAGTACCGGCGGTCAGTCCCCGGCTCCGGGCCAGCGCTGGCAGGAGCCTGCCGGCGCCTCCGGCGTCAGCATCGCCGGTGTGGTGCTGCTGATCGTGTGCATTTTCGTGGTTTGGGCGCTGCTGGACCGCATGCGCTACAACCGCTATCGCCGGCGTCCGGCTATGATGGGCGGGACGGTGTACTATCCCATTTTCTGGGGCCGTCGGCCCCGGGCGCCCCGTCCGCCCCGTCCGCCCCGTCCCCCTCGGGGTCCCGGCGGTCCCATGGGTGGACCCATGGGCGGCGGTCCCCGTCCGCCCCGGCCCACACCG
>ERZ779729.394-NODE-394-length-43570-cov-5.802574_pt1 | contig 43570 bp, 38 predicted proteins | sample MGYA00511072_ERZ779729 | MGnify/ENA primary metagenome ERZ779729 (study PRJEB29588, sample SAMEA2156675) | human gut metagenome | biome: human gut; feature: human-associated habitat; material: faeces | place: Denmark | collected 2008/2010 ...
CCGCACAGGGTCGCCGCCGGCAGCGCCCACCGGTGGTCGTGGCCCACCAGTCGCTTGACCGCGTGGGGACAGATGATACCCACAAAGCCGATCATCCCCAGGAACGACACGCACACCGCTGTGATGAGCGATGCCAGCAGCAGGGATACCCACCGCAGCAGCGCCACGTTCACGCCCATGCTGCCCGCGGCATCCCCGCCGCTGAGCAGCGCGTTGTACCGCCAGGCCAGCGCCGCAAAGACCGCGATGCCCGCCGCTGTTACCGCCAGCATGATCCAGTCGGCCCGGTATGTAGCACGGCCCAGATCGCCGAAGCTCCAGATCACCGCGGCGGACAATCCCACATCCGTGGCGTAGAACTGCAAGATCGTGGTGGCCGCCGTCCACACGGAGCCAAGTGCGATACCCGCCAGCACCACCACATTGGGGGAGAAGTCCCGCAGCCGGCACAGCGCCAGCACCACCAGCACAGAGCCCGCCGCAAACACAAAGGCCAGCGCCGACGTGGCGAAGGGATCTGCCCCTGCCGTATAGCTGGTCAGGTTGTTGCCGGTGGACAGAAATCCGCCCGACAGTGCGATGATGGACAGGTTCGCGCCGAACACCGCCGCGTTGGACACGCCCAGCGTGGCGGGGGAGGCCATGGGATTGCCCAGCACCGTCTGCATGATAAGTCCGGATACGGATAATCCCGCCCCGGCAATAACGGCGGCCAGCAGCCGCGGCAGACGGATGTGCTGCATGATCCGCACCGCCGCGCTGTCCCCGCTGCCGAACAGCGCCGAAACGCACTGCCGCACCGACATCCCGGAGGACCCCACCAGCAGCTCCAGCAGGGCCAGCAGCAACACCGCCGCAGCCAGCGCCGCGATCACCGCTATTTTTCTTTTCCGTGCCCCGTCAGCGCCCATGTCCTGCCTCCTGCGATTATATATGGTGTATCATACCTCAATTTTCCCCACGGCGCAACCCGGGTAGGGGGTTCCGATCATGCCGATATCTCAAATTTCTCACCGAATTCGTCCACCTAAACCGTGCGGTCCCTCTTGACAAACCACCTGCCCTGCGCCATAGTATACCTATCAGTTTTCTTTATAGGTGGTGCCGCCATGGATATCCAGAAATTACAGGCCCTGGCCGTCATTCAGGAGGCCGGCAGCTTCTCCCGCGCCGCAGAGACGCTGGGCTATTCCCAGGCGGGATTGACCTACATGATGAACAGTCTGGAAAACGAGATCGGCCTGCGTCTGCTGGACCGCAGCTACAGCGGCGTCCGCCTCAGCGAGACGGGCAAGACCCTCATGCCCAAGATCCACCGGCTGCTGCAGGTCTACGATGCCCTGAACGGCGAGATCAATGCCTGCAAGTGTGCCCAGCAGGCTACACTGCGCCTGGCGGCGCTGGACACCGTCTCCACCCGCTGGGTGCCCCGTGCCGTGGCGGCGCTGAAGTCCGAGTATCCCCAGATCACCGTCAGCGTCATCTCCGGCAGCCCCATGCAGGTGGACAACTGGCTCCGCGACGGCAGTGTGGAGCTGGGCGTCACCGACAAGCGCTTCACCGGCACGGATATGGACTGGATCAGGCTCTGTGACGATCCCTTTCTGGCCGTTCTGCCGCCGGACAGCGATGTACCGGACCCCGTGCCCGTGATCTGGTTTGCCGGCCGTGCCGTTATCATCCCCGATTACGGCACCAACACCGACACCACCCGCGTGTTCACCCGTGCCGGCGTGGAGCCCGTCTACACCGATGACCGTATGAACAACCGTTCTGTCCTGGCCGCCGTGGCCGCCGGATTGGGCAGCACCGTTTTTTCCCGGCTGGAGCTGGACTATTACGCCCGCCAGGACCTGACCGTCCGCACCATGGACCCGCCCTGCGGGCGCGAGCTGGGCGTGGCCCTGCGCCCCGGCGTCAAGGGCGACGCGGTGGTCCGTTCCTTCCTCCGTGCCCTTCGTGCCGCCGCCGACGCGGACCAATAAGCAAAAAAAGAAACGCCCATAGGCGTTTCTTTTTTGCTTATTTGAAGAATTCGAACCGCGGATGCTCCTTCGTTACGGTGCCGGTCTCGATCTCCAGCCCCTCGCCGAAGTATTTTTTCAGCAGCGCCACCAGCTCGTCCGCCGCCGCCTGTACCTCCGCCGCATTCACGTCGGAGAAACCGTCGATGGGGAACAGGATGGCCTTGGTGTTCTCGGTGATCTTGCCGCGCTCGGACTGCCGCCAGGTCCACCGCCGGGTCCGTATCTCGTGGCCGCAGGCGTATACCGCCTCGCCTACGTCCGGAGCCTCCTCCTCGGTGGAGCCGAAGGGGATGAACGTGTCGCCCTCCTCCGCCAGCCGGACGTCCAGCCCGTCTGCGATGGTGTCCAGATCGTGCGCGCCCATGGGCAGCCTGTGCTTGATGGACACCGCGTTGCCCAGGTCCACCGCCGCATTGATGTGGGGGAAGCCCTTGCCCTTGGCGATACGGGTCAGCAGCGCCTCGATGGAGCACATAAACTTATTGGGGTTGATGCCCAGGGCGGTGAACGCCGCCCGGTAGGGCAGGATATCCTCCGTCTCCTTGGGCTTTTTGCCGGTGAAATAGGCCTCGCACTCCGCCACATTCCCGGCCAGCATCTCCTCCAGCTCCGGTATGTCGTGGGTGTTGTCCAGCCCGCGCACCGCCACCGCGCCGAAGCAGGCGTTGGGCAGCTTATCGAAAAATTCCTTTGATACCTGGTAGTACACAGCGTTTCCTCCTTGTCTGAAGTATGTGTCCGCGGCCTCCCCGGCAGGGAGGCCGCCTGTTTTTGCCGATGGCATATTCTAACGCTTTAAAGGGTAAAAATCAAGCCCTTTTTATAGCTGCTCCCGACCCAGCTTCAATCCCAACTCAAAGGCCTGCCGGTTCAGCGGCAGCAGCGCCGGCTTTTTGCCCAGCTTGTGCTCTATGGTGCGCCACACCACGTCCTCCGGAACCACCTGGGTATAGCCCACGTACACGCCCAGCATGATGATGTTCAGCACCTTGGCGCTGCCCATCTCCAGCGCCAGCTCCGTCACCGGAGCCTTTACCACCTTGATATCCGTGCGCGTGATCTCACTCTTGACGATGGAGCTGTTGATGTACAGCGTCCCGCCCGGCACCAGCTTGTACAGGAACTTGCTCAGGCTGGGGTCGTTCATGACGATCAGATCGTCCATCTGATCGCCCAGCGGTGCGCCGATATCGTCGTCGGAGATGACCACATAGCAGTTGGCGGTGCCGCCCCGCTGTTCAGCGCCGTAGGAGGGGAAGAACGTCACATTTTTGTCGGTGCTCTCGCAGGTGGCCTCCGCCAGGAACTTGCCCAGCGTCATCACGCCCTGTCCGCCGAACCCGGCGACCATCAGATTTCGTTCCATCACGCGCCCTCCTTATCCTTGTCCCGGATGACCCCCAGGGGGAACTCCTTGAACATTTTTTCCTCCAGGAAGCCCAGCGCCTCCAGCGGCTCCAGTCCCCAGTTGGTGGGACAGCTGGTGACGATCTCCACCAGCGAAAAGCCCTTGCCGTCCAGCTGGTTCTGGAATGCCTTTCGGATGGCCGCCTTCGTCCTGGCCACATTGGCGGGGTTGTTGCAGCTGGTGCGCTCCAGATAGTAGGGGGCTGTCAGCTGGTTCAGTATCTCGCACACATGCATGGGGTAGCCGTGCTCCCTGGGATCACGCCCCTTAGGCGCGGTGGTGGCCTTCATGCCCACCAGCGTGGTGGGGGCCAGTTGTCCGCCGGTCATGCCGTAGATACCGTTGTTTACAAAGATCACGGAGATATTCTCACCCCGGTTGGCGGCGGACATGGTCTCAGCCAGACCGATGGAGGCCAGGTCGCCGTCGCCCTGATAGGTGAACACCAGCGTGTCGGGGTTGCTGCGTTTGGCGCCGGTGGCCACGGCGCAGGCCCGCCCGTGGGCAGCCAGCAGATAGTCGTAGGTGAAGTAGCCCATGCCCAGACCGCAGCAGCCTACGCCGATGGCGCAGGTACACTTGTCCAGCATATCCATCTCCTCCAGCACCTCGCCGATGAGCTTGAAGAGGGTGCTGTGCATACAGCCGGGGCAGAAGCCGTCCACCATGTCGGGCTGAATGCCTTTTGTTCTCGTATATACCTTTTCCATGTCCGACGCCTCCTTATCGTTCCAGCAGTTTCCTGACCGCGTCCATGACCTCGCCGCGTCCCATGATCTCGCCGCCTGCGTGCAGGCACGTCTCGATGGGGCAGCGGTCGTTGATGGCCAGCCGGATGTCGTCCACCATCTGGGCAGGGATGCACATCTCCACGTCCAGAATGGCCTTGACCCTGTCAGAGTCCAGCCCCGCGTACACGTCGGCAGGGAAGGGGTACAGTGTTTTCGGGCGGATGAAGCCCACCTTGTGCCCCTTGGCCCGCAGCAGCTTTACCGCCGAGCGTGCAATACGCCCGCAGATGCCGTAGCCGGTGACCACGATCTCCGCGTCGTCCAGATACATGGTCTCCGCCTCGCTGGGCCAGCTCTTGTACAACTCCTCGGCCTTTTTGCAGTTGCGCTCCTGCTCCTTGGTGTCCCAGCGCCCGGCATCGATGGTGGCGCGGGGCTCCTTATAGGAATCGTGACCCACCGCCGCCCAGGGGCGGCACTGGTCCTTCAGTGCCTTGACCTCCTCGGCGGAGCGCTCCGGCGGCAGCGCCACCGGCTCCATGATGGTGCCCATCACGCCGTCGGTGAGGATCAGCACCGGGTTCCGGTCCTGCTGTGCGTAGTCAAAGGCCGCGTAGGTCATGTCCACTGCCTCCTGCACGGTAGAGGGAGAGAACACCCGCATTCTGAACCCGCCGTTGCCGCTGGCCTTGGTGGCCTGGGTGTAGTCCTGCTGTGCCGGCTGGATGGTGCCGATGCCGGGGCCGCCCCGCTGTACATTCACATATACGATGGGCACCCGTGCGCTGGCGCAGAAGCTGACGCCCTCGCTCATCAGGCTGATGCCGCAGGAGGAGGAGCTGGTCATGGCCCGTGTGCCGGTACCGGCGGCGCCGTACACCATATTGATGGACGCGACCTCGCTCTCGCCCTGTACAAAGCTGCCGCCTACCTCCGGCAGCCGCCGTGCCAGATACTCCGGTATCTCGTTTTGCGGCGTGATGGGATAGCCGGCAAAGAACCGGCAGCCTGCCCGCACCGCTGCCTCAGCGATGGCCTCAGTGCCCTTCATAAATACTCTTGCCATGCTCCCGCCTCCTTATTTATACACTTCGATGGCCGCGTCCGGGCACATACGCCCGCAGATGGCACAGCCGATGCAGTTTTCCGGGTGTGCGGCCACCACAAAGGGGTAGCCCTTGGAGTTGACCTCGTGTCCCACGGCCAGCACGCCCTTGGGACAGAACTTCACGCAGTAGCCGCAGCTCTTACAGCTCTCTGCGCGGATGGTGACTTGCGCCATTTCAATGCCTCCTTATCCTTCATCAAGTCCCGTCTCCGGGACGGTCATTCGCGGTGTGAGGGGTAGCAGCGGCAGCTCCGTCCGGCCCTCGACCTCCGGCAGCAGCGTCTCCGACACCGCCGCCGCCTCCACCTTTACATAGGGCGTCAGCAGCCGGAGCCCCTGCTCCACGCCCACTAAGAATTCCTCCGCCGTGGTGCCGATGCCCAGCGTGGGGTTCAGCAAAAAACGCGGCAGGCCCAGCCGCGCCGCCTTCAGCACGGCGCTCAGGGTCCCGTCGATGTGCGCCACCGTCCCCGACCAGGGCCGGTACGGGTTTACCACGAAGTATGCATCCGCACTCTTCAGCAGGTGTGCGTATCCGCCGATGAGCCTTGCCCCCGTGTCGTTGCCGCCCACGTCCAGAATGACGCTCTTGCTCTTGTCCAGCAGCAGCGGCACCAGTCCGCCCACCTGCGTGGGCGCGTCGGCACACTGCTGCTCGAAGTGCACCGTCACCCCCGCGCCCTCCAAAAGGGCCGCCGCGTCCCTTGACCGCAGCAGTGGCTTTGTCTGGTCCAGATCGAAGAAATGCACATCCCGTCTACGCTCCGCCGCCGTCAGTGCCCACTGCACCGCCAGCTCAGATTTGCCGCACCCGGCCTCGCCCAGAAATACCGTCACCCGCTGCGCTGGGTCCGGCGCATACCGTGCCATACCATCCCTCCTTTAGCCCTTCAAAGTGCTGTATATTTACGAATACCATTATACCCGCCCGCTTTGCCCCTGCGAAGCGTAAATGCCCGTTAGCCTATAAAGCTTTCTTATATCCGACGGCGTAAAAAAAAGACCGGCACCCGCCGGTCTTTTTTCATATGCTTATCCGCCCAGATACGCCTTCTTGATGGCGTCGCTCTCCAGAAGCGCCGCGCCGGTGCCCTCCGTGACGATGCGCCCCGTTTCCAGCACATAGCCCCGGTCGGCCACCGCCAGCGCCGCCTGTGCGTTCTGCTCCACCAGAAGAATAGTGGTGCCGTCGGCGTGCAGCTGTCGAATGATGTCGAATATCTGCTCCACCAGCAGCGGTGCCAGACCCATGGACGGCTCGTCCAGCATCAGCAGCTTGGGATGGCTCATCAACGCCCGGCCCATGGCCAGCATCTGCTGCTCGCCGCCGGACAGCGTCCCGGCCACCTGCTTCCGCCGTTCCTTCAGCCGCGGGAAGCGCTCGTACACGCTCTCGATGTCTGCGTTCAGGTCACCGCTCCGGCAATAGCCGCCCATGTCCAGGTTTTCCTGCACCGTCATGTGCTGGAAAATGCGCCGTCCCTCCGGCACAAGAGCCATGCCGCGCCCCACCAGCTTGTGGCTGGGCACGTGCCGCAGCTCCTCGTCCATGAAGCGCACGCTTCCCGTGCGGCTGCGGAGCAGCCCTGCCACGGTGTTCAGCGTGGTGGATTTGCCCGCGCCGTTGGCGCCGATCAGCGTCACCACCTCGCCCTGCTCCACGTGGAAGGACACGTCCTTCACCGCGTGGATGCTGCCGTAGTACACATTGATGTTCTCCACCTGCAGCACGCTGCTCATGCGCTCGCCTCCTTCTTCCGTCCCAGATACGCTTCAATGACCGCCGGGTCCGCCTGGATGTCCGCCGGTGTGCCCTTGGCGATGATGTGCCCGAAGTTCAGCACGCAGATACCCTCGCAGATGTTCATCACCAGGTTCATGTCGTGCTCGATCAGCAGCACGGCGATCTGGAACGTATCCCGTATTTTGCGAATGTTCTCCATCAGCTCCGCCGTCTCCGACGGGTTCATGCCCGCCGCCGGCTCGTCCAGCAGCAGCAGACACGGGTTCGATGCCAGCGCCCGCAGGATCTCCAGCCGCCGCTGCGCGCCGTAGGGCAGCGAGCCCGCCCGTTCATCGGCATGACTCTCCATGTGGAAGATGCTCAGCAGCTCCTCCGTCCGTTCCCGGGCGATGTGCTCCTCCCGCGCATACCTGGGGAAATGCAGGATGCTGCCCGCCAGACCGTAGCGCACCGAGTCGTTCATGGCCACCATCAGGTTCTCCGCCACCGTCAGATCATTGAACAGCCGGATGTTCTGGAACGTCCGGGCGATACCGGCCTTGTTTACCTGTGCGGTGGTCATGCTGTGGGTGTCCTTGCCATCCAGCAGGATAGCGCCCGCTGTGGGCTGATACACCTTCGTCAGCAGGTTGAACACCGTGGTCTTGCCCGCGCCGTTGGGGCCGATCAGCCCCGCGATCTCCGTCCGGCCGATGGTCAGATCGAAGTCCTCCACCGCCTTCAGCCCGCCGAAGGTCACGCCCAGCCCCACGCACTCCAGCACCGGGGACTTGTCGATGTCCCGTTCCGGCAGCAGCACGGAGGACTGGCGCTTCACCAATTTCGTTTTCGTCGTCACAGCGCCGCACGCTCCTTTCGTCCGGGGGTCAGTTTTTCCTTAGCAGAGGCAAAAAACCGCTTCATCGTGGGGTTGTTCGTGGCCTGCATCACCAGGATCAGCACGATGGCATACACCAGCATACGGTAGTCCGCCACCTCGCGCAGCGCCTCCGGCAGCACCGTCAGCACGATGGCCGAGATCACAGAGCCCGGCACGCTGCCCATGCCGCCCAGCACCACGATGACCAGGATCTCGATGGACATATTGTAATCAAAGGCAGCCGCCTTGATGTTGGCCAGTGAGTGGCCGTACAGCACGCCGGCACAGCCTGCGAAGAAAGCCGCGATGACGAACACCGCCAGCTTGTACCATGTGACGTTCAATCCCACGGACTCCGCCGCGATGCGGTTGTCCCGGATGGCCATGATGGCCCGGCCGTACTTGGACCGCTTCAGGTTCAGCATCACCGCCACCGTCAGCAGCACCAGCACCGCGCCGTAGGGGAGAAGGTCCTTCGCCCCGGCGTAGATGGAGGAGGTGTCCAGACCCAGCGCGCCGCCGGTGATGTTCAGGTTTGTGATGATGTTCTTGATGATCTCGCCGCAGGCCAGCGTCACGATAGCCAGATAGTCGCCCCGCAGCCGCAGGGCCGGCAGTCCCACCAGCAGTCCGAAGACCGCCGCCATCAGGCCGCCCGCCAGCATACTCACCGGCAGGCGCACGCCCAGCGGCAGGGCGGTGGTGTGCAGCGCGATCGCCACCAGACACCCGGAGAACAGTCCCACGGACATGAAGCCCGCGTGGCCCAGGCTCAGCTCGCCCAGCAGGCCCACCACCAGGTTCAGCGACACCGCCATCACGATGTACACCGCAACGGGCACCAGCATATTCGTTACCTGCCGGGTCAGGTGCCCGGTATACAGCAGCGCCGCCATTACCACAAACAGTGCGGCCACCGCCGCCACGGTCAGCAGGTCCGTGCGCTGTCTTTTTTTCTGTGTCAGCTGCATTTCCTTCACCTCACACCTTCTCCTGCATGGGCTTGCCCAGCAGGCCCGTGGGCTTGACCACCAGCACGACCACCAGCACGGCGAACACGATGGCGTCCGCCCACAGGGTAGAGATATACGTCTTGGACATCTGCTCGATCAGGCCCAGCAGTATGCCGCCCAGCATGGCGCCGGGGATGGAGCCGATACCGCCGAAAACCGCCGCCGTAAAGGCCTTGATGCCGGGCATGGCGCCGGTGGTAGGCTTGATGTACACATAGGTCATGCCGTAGAACATACTGGCGAAGGCCGCCAGCGCCGAGCCGATGGCAAACGTCAGCGTGATGGTCCTGTCCACGCTGATGCCCATCAGCGTGGCGGCGTCCTTGTCCTCGGACACGGCCCGCATGGCTTTGCCCAGCTTCGTTTTGTCGATGAACAGCGTCAGCGCTGCCATCAGCACCGCTGTCACCGCCAGTGTCAGCACGGTGATGCCGTCCACCTGCACGCCGCCCACAGAGAAGCTGCCCAGCTTTACCAATGTGGGGTAGGCCATCTGCTGCGAGCCGAAGAGCAGCAGCGCCGCGTTCTGCAAAAGATAGCTGACGCCGATGGCCGTGATGAGCACACTCAGCGGTGCCGCCTGCCGCAGGGGCTTATAGGCGCAGAACTCAATGACCACGCCCAACACCGCGCATACCACGATGCTGACGATCACCGTCACCCACGGGGACAGTCCCAGCTGCGCCACCGCCACAATGCCGCTGTATGCGCCCACCATGATCACGTCGCCGTGGGCGAAGTTCAGCATTTTGGCGATACCGTAGACCATGGTGTAGCCCAGCGCGATCAGCGCGTAGATGCTCCCCAGGCTCAGCCCGCTTATCAATGTTTGTATCAAATTCGTCATAGTCGTCATTCCTTTGCATGGCGCCCGTTCCGCCCTCCCGGCGCAGCGCCGGGAGGGCGTATGGGCTTATTGTGAGGAAGATAGGTAGCTTACTTGCTTACGCCTCCGCGTCGGCCGCGGTATCCGCAGCGTCCCCGCTCTCCGCGCCGGCGGCGTCATTGGCGTTGTCCTGACCGAACAGGGTGCCCACGCCGTTCTTGTAGAGGATGGCGCTGGCGGCCTTGTTGGTGTTGCCGTCGGCGCTCCAGGTCATAGTGCCGGTCACGCCCTCCACGGTGATGGTGGGCATCACAGCGGCCAGGTCAGCGCCGGAGGTGCTGCCGTTAGCGGCCTCCACAGCGGCCTTGACGGTGTACACGGCATCGTAGGCATCCGCAGCGAACTGGTCGGGGGTGGCGTTGTAGGCGTCCTGGTATGCCTTCACAAAGGCCTGGACCTTGGGGTCGGCGGAATCCGCGGCGAAGGGGGTCATCATCAGCACGTTATCCGCGATGGTCACATCCTGGCTCACCTTGCCCAGGATGCCGTCCAGACCGTCAGCGCCGAAGAAGTACACATCGTCGGCAAACTTACCCTTGGCCTGGGTCAGGAAGGTGGAGGCCTCCTCCGCGTAGATGGGGATGAACACGACCTTCACGCCGGAGGAAGCAAGGGCGTTCACCTGGGTGGAGAAGTCGGTGCTGGTGGCGGTGGTGAAGGTCTGCGTCTCCTTGATGGTCACGCCGTTGTTCTGGCACTCGGCCACGAAGGCATTGTACAGACCCACAGAGTAGTCGTTGTCGCTCTGATAGAACACGCCTACCTCGGTGGCCAGGGCGTTGTCGGTGAGGTAGTCTGCTGCCGCGGTGCCCTGATAGGAATCGTAGAAGCAGATACGGAACGCCTTGTCGTTGCCGTCGATGCACTTGTCGGCGGAGCCGGTGGTCTCCATGATGAACATGTCGTCGGCCTTGGCCGCCGCCACCACGGAGGCCGTCTCACCGGACAGCACACCGCCCAGGCACACATTCATGCCCCAGTCCATCAGCTTGCCGTAGGCCGCCACGGCGCTCTCCGGGTCGCCCTGAGAGTCCTGGAAGCTCAGCTCCAGCTGCTTGCCGTTCACGCCGCCGGCGGCGTTGATCTCCTTGACGGCCAGCTCCGCGCCGTGCTGTACGGACAGACCATAGTTGGCATAGCCGCCGGTCAGGGGGCCGACGCCGCCCAGCTTAATGGTCTCGGTGCCGCTGGCGTCGCCGCTGCCGCCGTTATCGCTCTTGCTGCCGCAGGCCACCAGGCTGAACGCCATCACAGCGGCTAAAAACATTGCAACTACTTTCTTTTTCATGGTTTTGTTCTCCTTTACGTTGGTTTTCTTAGGAACTATGCACCGGCGGCGTCTGCCGCAGGTATACAAAAAAGCGGCTCCGCCAATGGCGGAGCCGCTTCGCTGTATCAGGTGTCAGCGCGTCATGCGGTTATCCGTGCCAATGGCGTATGTGCAGAGGCGGCCAGTACCAGCAGTACCAGCACCAGAGCGCAAATAATAATGGACGCCATAATAATGGCGCCCAGCACGGACAGGATGACAGTATGAGAAGCGGCGCAGGCGCAGCAGAAAGCAGCACCGGCGCAGGCGGCGGTCATCATGGTATTCATGGCTTTCTTCGTGGTCTTGGTCATTACGGCCGCCTCCTTTCGCTTCGGAAATGTTGGGCCTATTGTAGCAAAGCGAAATTCCAAAGTCAGCGGTGTTTTCACAAAAAATGCCATCATATCGCACAATCAGCCACAATATGTATTATGCAATATGCATAAAAACGAGCCACTTTCTCCCAGAAACTGGAAATTCCACGGCCGCAGCCGGTCTGCCGCTCCGAACACAAAAAACGATATAGACGGACAAACATACGACAATACCGAACAATGCCCCTTGCATTTTCTGCGTTATCCTGTAAAATAGACAGCGAACCTCCGCGCGGTACGCGCGGAAGCGGAACAGACTGAAAAGGGAGGCCCGTCCATGCATATGCCACGGCACCCCACACGCAGTATAACGATCATGGCGTCAGCGCTGCTGGCGCTGTTTCTGCTGTCCTTCGTGCTGGGCCGGTACGGCGTCCCCCTGGGCGAGGTGGTAAAGATACTCCTCTCCCGCGTATTTCCCATTGAACAGACCTGGACGGACAACATGGCCATCGCCGTGTGGAATGTCCGCCTGCCCCGCATCCTGCTGGCCTGCCTGGTGGGCTGCGGCCTCTCCGCCGCCGGTACCGCCTACCAGACCGTGTTCCAGAACCCCATGGCCGCACCGGATATCCTGGGCGCGTCCTCCGGTGCCTGCTTCGGCGCGGCGCTGGCGATCCTGACGGGCCAGAGCACCGTGATGGTCACCGTTTTCGCCTTCCTGGCCAGCCTGCTGTCCGTGGCCCTGGTCTATCTGGTGGGCCGCCGATCCCGGGGCAGCCGTGTGGTGAGCCTCCTGCTGGCCGGTATCATGGTAGGCTCGCTGTTCTCGGCCTGTACCTCCTATATCAAGCTGGTGGCCGATCCCACCAACCAGCTGCCCCAGATCACCTACTGGCTCATGGGCAGCCTCTCCGGCACCCGTATGCACACCGTCGCCTTTGCCGCCGTCTGTATGGCGGCAGGGCTGACGCCCCTGCTGCTGCTCCGCTGGCGCATGAACCTGCTGACCCTCTCGCCGGATGAAGCCCGCGCCATGGGCGTCCACACGGACCGCCTGCGTCTGGCGGTGATCCTCTGCGCCACGGTGCTGACGGCCTCCGCCGTCTCCGTCTCCGGCATGATCGGCTGGGTGGGTCTGGTGATCCCCCATCTCAGCCGCCGCCTCGTGGGTAACGACTGCCGCAGGCTCCTGCCCATGGCCTGCCTGTTCGGCGCGGCCTTTCTGCTGCTGGTGGACGACCTGGCCCGCACCCTTGCGGCGACGGAGATCCCCATCGGTATCCTGACGGCCTTCGTGGGCGCGCCGTTCTTTATCTACCTCATGGTGAAGGGAGGCGACCGCCTGTGACCCTCACGGTATCGCACCTGACCTTCGCTTATCCCAAGGCCCCGCCGGTGCTGGAGGATGTCTCCTTCACCGTGCCCGCCGGTGATTTCCTCTCCGTGCTGGGTGCCAATGGTGCCGGCAAGAGCACCCTCTTCCGCTGCCTGCTGGGCGGCCTGGAGGGCTACACCGGCGCCATCTCGCTGGACGGCCGCGACGTGCGGACCTTCTCCCGCCGGGAGCTGGCGGCCCGCATCGCCTACATCCCGCAGATACACCGCCCCACCTTCGGCTATTCCGTGCTGGACACCGCCCTCATGGGCCTGACCCGGCACTTGTCCCCGTTCCAGAGCCCCTCCAAGGCCCTGGAGCAGCAGGCTCTGACCGCCCTGGAGCAGCTGGGTGTGGCCCACCTGGCGCAGCGGAACTTCGCCGCCCTCTCCGGCGGCGAGCAGCAGTTGGTGCTCATTGCCCGCGCCCTGTGCCAGCAGTCGGATCTCCTCATCATGGACGAGCCCACCGCCTCTTTGGATTACGGCAACCAGCTCCGTGTGCTGGAGCAGGTGCGTTCCCTGTCGGAGCAGGGCTACACCGTCCTGCTCTCCACCCACGATCCCCAGCACGCCCTGCGTTTTTCCCGCCGCGTCCTGGCCCTGCAAGGGGGCCGCGTGGCGGCGGAGGGCGATACCCGGAGCGTGCTGACGCCGGACCTGATCCGGCAGCTCTACGGTGTGGAGTCCGTACTGCTGGATACGCCCGACGGCGCGGCCCTGCTGCCGGTGCGGGGAGGTGACCGCCATGTTTAGCTGGTCGGCGGACACTGTCCGCTTCATGGCCGATGCCTGCCGCCGCACCGACTTCCACGAAAAGCTGACGGCGCTGCTGCTGCCGTACCTGAAGCCCACGGATCATATCTGCGACGCCGGCTGCGGCCTGGGATACCTGTCTCTGGCCCTGTCGCCCCATGCGGCCCGTGTCACGGCGGCGGAACGCGACGCCGCCGCCCTGGCGGTGCTGCGGCAGGAGCTGGACGCCCGCGGCATTACGAATGTGACGCCCCTGTGCGCCGATGTGCTGGCCTATACGCCGCCGGTGCCCTTCGACGCCATGGTGTTCTGCTTTTTCGGCAGTATGGAGGAGATACTGGCCGCCGCCCGCCGCCAGTGCCGTGGCACGGTGCTGGCCGTGGTGCGTGACGACGTGTGCCACCGCTTTTCCGGGGCACCCCGTGCGCCGGGCCGCCATAGCTTCGATGCCGCCTGCGGTGTGCTGGACGCCCACAGTATCCCCTATACGGCGCAGCGTGCGGCGCTGGACTTTCCCCAGCCCTTCCGCACCCTGGAGGATGCCCGGACATTCCTGGCCCTCTACGGCGGGGGAGCGCCTGCGGAGGACGATCTCCGCACCAAACTTATTTCCACCGGCGATCCGGACTTCCCGTGGCAGCTGCCCGGCGTCCGCCGCTTTGGAATGATTGCATTTTCAACAGAAGAAGGAGAACACATATGAACAAGACAAAACGATTGCTGGCGCTGGTCCTGGCGCTGGTGATGAGCCTGACCCTGTTTGCCTGCGGCCGGAAGGTCCAGGACGACAAGACCGACGACAGCACCCGGACGGAGGACACCACCCGCGTGTTCACCGACTCCTGCGGCCGCGAGGTCAAGGTGCCCGCCGATATCCAGAAGGTCGCCGTCTCCGGCCCTCTGGCCCAGATGGTGGTCTTTGCCATCGCCCCGGACAAGATGGTGGGTGTGGCCAATGCCTGGGACAAGACCGCCGAGAATTACTTTGACCAGAAGTATCTGGACCTGCCCCTGCTGGGCCAGCTGTACGGCGGCAAGGGCGAACTGAATCTGGAGACGCTGCTGGCGGCCGATCCCGACGTGGTCATCGATGTGGGCGAGCCCAAGAGCACCATGGCGGAGGACCTGGACGGCCTGCAGGAACAGACCGGAATCCCCTTTGTCCACATTGACGCCTACCTGGCCTCCATGGACGATACCTATGCCATGCTCAGCGACCTGCTGGCTATGCCCAACGAGGGTCAGGCCCTGGCCGACTACTGCCGCAATGCCTATGACACCGTCAAGGCCATCGTGGACGGCGTGGAAAAGGCCGATGTCCTGTATATCACCGGTGAAGAGGGCCTGAACGTCATCGCCAGGGACTCCTATCACGCCGAGGTCATCGATATGCTGTGCAATAATCTGGCTGTGGTGGACGAGCCCTCCTCCAAGGGTACCGGCAACGAGGTGGACATGGAGCAGATCCTGAACTGGGACCCCTCTATCGTGTTCTTCGCCCCCGGCAGCATTTACAGCACCGTGGCCGGTAACGAGAACTGGCAGACCATACCTGCCATCAAGGACGGCAAGTATTACGAGGTGCCCTTCGGCCCCTACAACTGGATGGGCTTCCCCCCCAGCGTCCAGCGCATCCTGGGTATGCAGTGGATGGCCAAGGTCCTGTACCCCGAGGCTGCCGATTACGATATGTATGAGGTCACCCAGACCTATTTCCAACTGTTCTACCACTGCGACCTGACCATCGACCAGTACAACGCACTGGTGGACAATTCTCTCCCCGCTGTGGAGGCCGCCGGCTGAATAAACGAATAGGGATCGGCACCGCCGATCCCTATGGCCCTTGAAAGGAGACACATATGAACAACATCTTCCAGACCCTGCTCTACCAGCGGGAAAAGCAGAAGGGCACCGTGCTGGCCACCATCGTGTGGGATGACGGCTCCGCCCCCCGCGGCGCGGGCAGCCAGATGCTGGTGGGGGCGGAGGGCCTGCTCTCCGGCACCATCGGCGGCGGCGCGGTGGAGCTGCGGTCCATTCAGCTGGCCCGGGCGCTGCTGGCCGGTCAGCACGTGGACGCCCTGTATGACTTCAAGCTCTCCCGTGACGGTGAGCTGGGCATGGCCTGCGGCGGCGATGTGACGGTGCTGTTCACTCCCGCCCGGTTGTCGGATCGCGTCTGGGACGCGCTGGCGGCGGAGGGGCTCGGCATGATCTGCGCCCACGACCTCAAGCGGCCGGGGCAGGAGACCGGCTGGCTGGCGCTGCCGCTGGACGGCACCGCACCCCATATCGCCGAGACGGCGGAGACAGGCGAGGGCGTGTTCTCCCTGCCGCTGCCGGTGGGGGAGCGCGCGGTCATTTTCGGCGCGGGACATATCGCTCGTGCGCTGACGCCTCTGCTGCGGACGGTTGGCTTCCGTCCCGTGGTGGTGGATGATCGGCCGGGCTTTGCCACGGCGGAGCATTTTCCCCAGGCGGACCGGACCATCTGCGGCGACTTTGACCGCATCAGCGACTACCTGACGCTGACGCCGGAGGACTATGTGGTCATCATGACCAACGGCCATGAGCATGACTTTCAGGCGGAGGTGCAGGTGCTGCGGGGCGAGACGGCCTATGTGGGCGTCATCGGCTCCCGGAAGAAAACGGCCTTCGTGAACCAGCGCCTGCGGGAGGCGGGCATTCCCGAGGAAAAGATCGCCTTTGTCCACACGCCGGTGGGCACACCCATCAAGGCCGTGACGCCGGAGGAGATCGCCGTCTCCATCGCCGGTGAGATGATCTGTGTCCGCGCCGCGCGGCGCGAAGCGGCAGGGGAGGTACACCATGGCTGCCCCATGCACTGACCATCTGTTCCTCACCGGTGACAAGGGCGTGGGCAAGTCCACGCTGGCGCGCTGCCTGCTGGCCGGGCATACACCCTGCGGCTTCCGCACGGTGCGGGTAACAGGCGTGCTGGACCGGCCCTCTGTGCATCTGCTGCCCGCGGTGGGCGGAACGCCCTCGGCGGAGAATTTGCTGTTCTACTGCGGCGCTTATTCCTGCGATAGGTTCGACACGCTGGGCACGGCGGCCCTGCGTGACCGTGACGGGGACGTCCTGCTGATGGACGAGCTGGGCCCGGCGGAGTCCGGTGCCAAAAATTTCTGCGAAGCGGTGCTCGCGGCTCTGGACGGTGACTTTCCGGTTCTGGGTGTTCTGCAAAAAGCAGATACGGAATTTCTCCGGGCGGTGGCGGGTCATCCCCGAGTGCGTCTGGTGACCGTCACCGTGGAAAACCGGGACGAGCTGCGCCGTACCATGACCCTTTAACAAACGTTGCGCTATGGTGTACCGCATATAACAAAAGGGTATATAAAAGAGCACAGAAGCAGGTCAACAAGAGCAGCCTAAAGTAAACGAAAGTGACATGCACCGTCAAAGGGCGCGGGAAGATCCCGCGTCCTTTTTTCGACTTTTACTTCCCATAAGGGACGGTTTGCGGTATACTATGGGGGAGAAAATAGGGGAGGTGACGCGGTGAAGCTGCGTATCATCACCGGCCGCGCCGGTGCGGGAAAAAGTAAGCTGGTGCTCGAAACCATTGCGGCACAACGGTTTGAGCGCCAGCAGATTTTGCTGGTACCGGAGCACGCCACCCACGAGGCGGAGCTGGATCTCTGCCGCGCGCTGGGGGATACCGCCAGCCGTGACGGGGAGGTGCTGAGCTTCCAGAGCCTTGCCACCCGCGTACTGTCACAAACCGGAGGCATATCCGATATAACGTTAGATAATGGTGGTAAAATACTGATAATGCGCCGCGCCTTGCAGGAAGTTTCATCATATTTGACGGTGTTTTCTAAGCCGTCACAGCGCCCGGCCTTTCTGCGGGAGCTGGTGGCCCTGGCCGATGAGTTGTACGCCTATAAAATCGCGCCGTCCCTTCTGCTGCAACAGGTTCAGGACATTCCGGGCGCCGCCGGAGATAAGCTGCGCTCTACGGCGCTGCTGTTCGGCGCTTATGACGCGCGACTCCACGGCGGCGACTTTGATGCCCGGTCAAAAGTGCAGAAACTCTGCGATAAACTGCCGAATTCGGATTATTTATGCGGAAAAGATATCTACATTGATGGGTTTTCCTATTTCAACCGAACGGAGGAGGATATCATTGCCGCCGCGCTGAAACAGGCCAACTCTGTTACAGTGACTCTGCTGGGCGATGACAGTGACCCGCAGCTCTTCCACAACGGCATACAGCAGCGGGAACGCCTGCGCAGACTGGCGAAGGACGCCGGTTGTAGTTGTGAAGTAGAAAACCTTGTCAGGAACAGCGACACAGCGTTTTCACACCTGGAGCGATACTTCCTCGGCGCGGAAAAAGCGTGGACGGGCGACACGCCGCCCATCACATTGTATCAGGCCAACACCGCCTATTCTGAGGTGGAGTATGTGTCTGCGCAGCTGCGAGCGCTGGCACAAAATGGCGTTCGCTGGCGTGAGATGGCCGTGGCGGCGCGGAATATGGAGGTATATGGCCCGTTGCTGGAGGCCGTGTTCCGCCGGGACGATGTTCCCGCCTATATCAGTCGCCGGAGCGACATTTTGGAGCAGCCGGTCCTGACGCTGCTGCTGTCCGCCGTCGACGCAGTGACAGGCGGCTTTGAGTATGAGGACGTGTTCCGGTGCCTGAAGACCGGCATGACGGCCCTGACGGCGGCGGAATGCGATCTTCTGGAAAACTATGTGATCCGTTGGGAAATTCGGGGTAATATGTGGCTGCGGGACGCCGACTGGACGGCAGACCCGGATGGATACAGCGGAGAGATGACCGACTATCGCCGGGAACAGCTGGCCGAGATAAACGCGGTCAGAAGAAAAGTCAGAAAACTGTTTCTTACCCTGAGTGATGGGATGAAAGTCAATAAAACGGTAAGAGGTAAAGCTGAAGCACTTTACAGATTTGCGGAGGACGCCGGTACACCGGCCGTGTTGGAACAGCGGGAGAAAGAATTGCTGGAGCAGGGGCAGATGCAGGCGGCAGAGGAGTATGCCCAGCTGTGGCGGATATTCTGTGATGTGCTGGATCAGTTCGTGGCGCTTTTGGGTGACACGGAGGTGGACGGCGATGAGTTTGCGCGGCTGCTGCGGCTGACGCTGAGCCAGTATGCCGTGGCCACCATACCCGCTGCGCTGGACCAGGTAAAGGTAAGCCCCCTGACGCGAAATGACCGCCATACAGTGCGGCATCTTTTCCTGCTGGGCGCCAATGACCATGTGCTGCCCACGGTGGAGAAGGGCGGCGGTATATTGGACGAACAGGAGCGTGAGCTTTTGCAGCAGCAGGGAATCTTGCTGTCCGACGCCACGTTCGACCCGCTGAGCAATGAGCTGCAGAATATCTATGCCGCCCTGGCCCAGCCCACGGGGACACTGACCGTGTCCTGGTGCGCCGGCGATGAGTCGGGGGCGAAGCTGCTGCCGTCCTTTGTGGTAGAGCGTATCCACAAGCTGTTCCCTCAAGTGGAAATACAACGGGAAGACGGCGCGTACCGCTGCGGACTGCCTGCGGCAGCGCTGGCACTGGCGGGACAGCGGCCCGGCGGTGCGCTGTGGCGTTATTTTGAGATGCATGGACAGGGCGGTACGCTGGAGAAGATGGCATCGGCCCGGGCTATGGGCCGGGGAAGGCTGTCACCCGGGGCGGTACGCAGCCTGTACGGCAGTACGCTGGCCATGTCCGCCTCGCGGCTGGACCAGGTGAAGAGCTGTCACTTTGGCTATTTCATGGAGTACGGCCTGCGGGCCAGGGAACGGACAAAGGCGGATTTCCAGGCGCCGGAGGTGGGGACGTTTATCCACTATCTGCTGGAGAATGTCCTGCGGGAGGTGGAGCAGCAGGGGAAGCGGCCGGAAAGACCGGCGCTGGCGGCGTTGGTGCGGCGGTATACGGATGAGTATGTCCGGACGGTCATCGACGGCTACGGCGAGAAGAGCGCACGGTTCCGGTATCTGTTTTCCCGGCTGCGGGAGACGGCGTTGGTCATTGTTGAGAACGTGCTGGATGAGCTGGAGCATTCGGATTTCCGGCCTGTGGCCTTTGAATTGGGCTTCGGCGGCAAAAACGGACAGCTGCCTGCCGTCACGGTGACGGCGGGAGATACCACGCTGTCCGTCACCGGTAAGGTGGATCGGGTGGACGGCTGGCTGAAGAACGGGAAGCTATATCTGCGAGTAGTGGACTACAAAACCGGGAAAAAGGCTTTTGATCTGGCGGATGTGCGCTACGGCCTGGGTATTCAGATGCTGCTGTATCTTTTCGCACTGCAACGGTACGGCGGGGACTATTTTGGGGCGGCGGTGGAGCCGGCGGGAGTGCTGTACCTGCCGGCGAGGGACGTCGTTAAAAAGGCGGATCGGGCCATCGCGCCGGACAAGCTGGCCGCGCTGCTGCGGGGCGAGCTGCGTCGGACGGGCATGGTGCTGTCCGACCCAGAGGTGCTGACAGCCATGGAGCACAGTGCGCTGGAGTCACCCTGCTATTTGCCTATTGCAGTGAAAAAGGACGGTTCGGTCAGCGGTCTGGCGGCCAGTGTGTTGGCGGATGCAGCTCAGATGGGCAAAATGGGTCGGTATGTGGACGAGCTGCTGCGGAAGGTGACCCGGGAGCTGGGCGATGGCAATATTGACGCAGATCCATACCGCAGGGGGCCTCAGGAAAGTGCCTGCGACTGGTGTCCCTTCGCGTCGGCCTGCTGGTTTGACGAGAAACGGGACAAGCCCCATTATCTGCAAAAGACCACGCCGGAAGAATTCTGGCAGCTGGTGGACGAGGAGGTGACGCGCCGTGGCTGACATCCAACTGACGGCACAGCAGCGTGGGGCAGTGGAGGACCGGGGCGGCAGCCTGCTGGTGTCCGCCGCCGCCGGATCCGGCAAGACGAAGGTGCTGGTAGAGCGTGTGTTCGCTTATCTAACGGAGGAACACTGCCACATAGACGATTTCCTTATTATCACATTTACCCGCGCCGCTGCCGCCGAACTGCGGACAAAGCTGGCCGCAGAGCTGGCGAAGCGGGTGGCACAGGACCCGGAGAACAGTCACCTGCGGCAGCAGATGTTCCGGGTGTATCAGGCGGACATCAAGACGGTGGACGGCTTCTGTGCAGGGCTGCTGCGGGAGCATATCCATCTGCTGGAGCCGGTGGATGGGCGGAGTCTGACGCCGGACTTCCGTATCCTGGATGAGACGGAGGCCGGCGTGCTGAAGCAGCGGGCACTGGAGGATGCACTGGAGGCGTTCTATCAGCGGATCGAGCAGGGGGACGAAGGCTGCCGGGCGTTGGCAGAGACGCTGGGCTTCGGCCGGGATGACCGGGCGTTGGCGGCGCTGGTGCCGGAGCTGCACGGAAAATTGCAGAGCCATCCCTACCCGGACAAGTGGCTGGAAAGAGCCGCGGAGAGCTGGGCGAACCTGCCGGAACGGCTGGGCGACAGCGTGTACGGCCGGACGATCATGGAGGACACGGTGCGCCGCGCCAGTTACTGGGCGGGGCGGCTGGAACGCGCCGTGAAGGATATGGAAGACTGCGAGAGCGTGTATAACGCCTATGGAGATCGGTTTTTGGAAACGGCGGCGCAGCTGCGGGAATACGCGGCCGCGGCCCGGGAAGGCTGGGATGCCATGGGCCGTGTGCAGCCGGCCTTCCGGCGGATGGGCGTGGTGAAGGGGGACGAGTGCGCCGGGGCGAAGGACGCGGCGCGGGCGGTGCTGGAAAAGTGCCGTGACGCATTGAAGAAGCTGTCCGCGCCGTATCAGACGGCGGAGACGGAGTTGCTGGGCGATCTGCAGGTCATCGCGCCCGCTATGCGGGCGCTGCTGGCACTGACAGGGGACTTCGACAAGCGGTTCCGGGCAGAGAAGGTGCGGCGGAACGCTATGGATTTCTCTGACCAGGAACACTACGCCGTGCAGATGCTGTGCCGCCAGGACGGAACGCCCACGGAGCTTGGCGAGCAGGTGTCCCGGCGGTACCGGGAGATCATGGTGGACGAGTATCAGGACACTAATGAAGTGCAGAACTGTATCTTCCGGGCGGTATCGCGGCAGGGAGAGAATATCTTTGCCGTGGGCGATGTGAAGCAGAGCATCTACCGGTTCCGGCTGGCGGAACCGGGGATATTCCTGGAAAAATACAGGACCTATGCCGATGCGGACCACGCTGCGCCGGGTGCGCCGCGGCGGCGGGTACTGAGCCGGAACTTCCGGTCACGCCGGGAGGTGCTGGCGGCTGCGAACTTTGTGTTTGCGGCGCTGATGTCCCGGGAAATGGGCGAGCTGGATTATACAGAGGAGCAGCATCTTCACTTTGGGGCGGAATACTATCCGGAGGTGCCGCGGGAGACGGAGTTCCACTATCTGGCTGTGGAGGACACACCGGAGCAGCGGTTCGACCGGGCGGAGGCCGAGGCGCGGTTCGTGGCAAAGCGTATTCGCCGTATGCTGGACGAAGGGTTCACTGTCCGGGGTGAGGACGGCACCATGCGTCCGGCAGCACCGGAGGATATCGTGATACTGATGCGCTCACCCAGCGCCCGGCAGACGGTATTCGCCGCCGCCTTGGCACGGGAGGGGATCCCCTGCGACGGCGGGGAAAGTGAGGATTTCTTCTCGGCGATGGAGGTCGCAGTGGTATTGTCACTGCTGGAGGTGGTGGATAACCCGCGGCAGGATGTGCCGCTGATCGCGGTGCTGCGTTCGCCACTGGTAGGCATGAGCGCCGACCGGCTGGCGGAGATACGGGCCGTACAGCGTGAGGGGGATTATTACGAGGCGCTGCGGCAGGATGAGGGTGAGGACGCGCAGGCGTTCCTGTCGCTGCTGCATGAGCTGCGGCAGGTGGCGCGGGAACTGTCCGCCGATAAGCTGCTGTGGTATATCTATGACCGCTGCCGGGTGCAGGCGATCTTCGGTGCCATGGAGGACGGTACAGCCCGCCAGGCGCGTCTGAGGGCACTGTATGACTATATACGGCGGCTTGTGCAGGGCGGCAAAACGAGTCTGTTCGACTGTGTACGGCAGGTACGGCAGCTGCTGGAAAGCGGCGATGCGCCGGCCATTACCGCTGCAGGTGCAGCGGGCGGTGTGCGCTTGATGAGCGTGCATAAGTCCAAAGGCCTGGAGTTTCCGGTGGTGTTCCTGGCTGACTTGAACAGGAGCTTCAACCGGCAGGACCTGGATCGGCCGGTGCTGGTCCATCCCCAGCTGGGCGTTGGTGCGGAGCGCGTGGAGGTGGAACGCCGGCTGCGGTACGACACCGTCTCCAAAACGGCGCTGGCGCTGACGCTGGAACGGGAAGCCAAGGCGGAAGAACTGCGGATACTGTATGTAGCCATGACCCGTGCACAGGAGAAGCTCATCATGGTATGCTCGCGGAAAAACCCGGAGAAGCACCTGAAGGAGCTGTGTGCATTGGCGGAGCTGCCGGCGCCGCCGGAGGCGGTGGCCGCGGTAAACTGCCCGGGCGATTGGCTGCTGCTGGCGCTGCTGAGCACATATCAGGCAGGGGTGTTCCACGATTACACCGGGGTACGTCCCGCGGTACTGTACGACGGGCCGGAGGGCTTGGCGCTGCGGCTGCACCGCATCAGCGGTGAGGAGGACGGCGGTGCGGCGATGCCGGCGGAGGAGCCGGGATCGCAGGCACCGGATCCGCAGCCGGACGAGGCGGCGCTGGCGTTCCGGTACAGTCACAGAGCGGCGACAGTGACGCCCTCCAAGGTGACGGCTACCCAGCTGAAGGGGCGGGCCATCGATCAGGAGATCGCCGAGGGGACACTGCCGGCGCGGCGGACCGCCGCACCGGAGAAGCCGCGGTTTTTGCAGGAAAAGCGCGGACTGACCGGGGCAGAGCGCGGCACAGCCATGCACCTGGCGATGCAGTTTCTGCCGCTGGATACTCCTGCGGTACCAGAGGCAGTGACGGCTTTTGCAGAGACGCTGACGGCCCGACGGCTGCTGACGCCGGAGCAGGCGGCGGCGCTGGATATCCCGGCGCTGGCGCGGTTTTTGGCGTCGTCGCTGGCAGAGAGGATACGGACTGCGCCGCAGGTGTGGCGGGAGTACCGCTTCGCGTTGCTCACCGATGCGGGTATTTATGACGTCGCGGCAGCAGGGGAGGAGATACTCCTGCAGGGCGTGGCAGACTGCGTGTTTGAGACGACGGCGGGTTTGACGGTGGTGGATTTCAAGACTGATCGGGTGACAGCGGCAGAGGCGTCCCAGCGGGCGGAGGCCTATCGGCCGCAGCTGGACGCTTACGCCGGAGCGCTGTCGCGGATACTGGAAAAGCCGGTGACGGAGCGCATTTTGTATTTCTTCGCCTGCGGAGAAGAAATTTCTTTGTGAAAATAGCGAAAAATGCTTGCATTTGCGGGAAGAGTGTGCTATTATCACAGTTGCGTTTGCGGCGATGCCGCGGCGACGAGTGAACCAGAAAGGGGTGAACAAGAGCAATGAAGGAAGGAATCCATCCCAATTATCAGCAGACTACTATCAAATGCGCCTGCGGTAATGTGATTGAGACAGGTTCTACGAAGAAGGATATTCGCGTGGAAGTCTGCTCTAAGTGTCACCCCTTCTTCACCGGCAAGCAGAAGCTGGTGGATACCGGCGGACGCGTTGCCAAGTTCAACAAGCGTTTCGGCCTGGACAAGTAAGGATACACCACTTTGCAAGACCCGTACCAATGGTGCGGGTCTTGTTTTTTATTTTACTTTTGCGCCGGGATGGGGTATAATCGTGGAAAATCATCATAACGAGGACGACTATGGAACGAAAAACCATTGAAGAAAACAAAAACGGTGCGCGGGACTACGCGGTGCTGGTGGGGCTGCGGTCCCCGGTACTTGGCGCGGACAGCGCCGACGAGGAGAGTCTGGCGGAGTTGGCGGCCTTAGTGGAGACGGCGGGCGGTGAGTCCGTGGGTATGATCCTGCAGAGCCGGGAGAAGCCCGACCCCCATAGCTTCATCGGCGAGGGCAAAGTGGAGGAGGTCAAGCGCATGGTGGAGAACAGTGAGGCCACCATGGTGATCTTCGACAACGATCTGTCCCCGTCGCAGGTGCGGGTGCTCACGGAGCTGTGCGGTGTGCAGGTGCTGGACCGCAGCGGCCTGATTTTGGATATCTTCGCCCAGCGAGCCCGGACAAAGGAGGGCTGCCTACAGGTAGAGCTGGCGCAGTATCAGTATCTGCTGCCCCGGCTGATCGGTATGTGGTCTCATCTGGAACGGCAGGGCGGCACCGGCGGTTCGCCCATCGGCACGAAGGGCCCCGGTGAGACGCAGCTGGAGACGGACCGGCGGCACATCCGGCGGAAGATCGACAAACTGAAGGAGGAACTGGAGGAGGTGCGGCGCGTCCGCGCCACCCAACGTCAGCGGCGGCGGAAGAACGAGATACCCGTGGTGGCCATCGTGGGCTATACCAACGCGGGCAAGTCCACACTGCTCAACGCCATCACCGGCGCGGACATACCGGCCAACAACCGACTTTTCGACACGCTGGACACCACCACGCGGCTGCTGACCGTCAGCGATACGCTGGATGTAGTCATCTCCGACACGGTGGGATTTATCCGCAAGCTGCCCCATCAGCTGGTCGAGGCCTTCAAGGCCACGCTGGAGGAATTGGAGTACGCCGATCTGCTGCTGCACGTCATCGATGCCAGCAATCCGGAGTGGCAGGAACAGGCGCGGATCGTGGATGATCTGATCCGGGAGTTGGGGGCGGAGAATATCCCTTGCATTCGGGTGTACAATAAGTCCGATTTGGCGTTTGCCTTCCAGCGGGACAAAGAGGGGGACGCAGTATCCGTGTCCGCAAAGACTGGCGAGGGGTTGGGCAGACTGCTCTCCGCCATTGACAAAAAGTTGGACAAGGGTACGAAACGGGTGACGCTGCACCTGCCCTATGACAAGGCCGGAGCGCTGGACAGCCTGTACCGGGAGGCCAAGGTGGAGTCCGTGGAGTACGGCGAGACGGTGGACGTGGTGGCGGTGTGTACGCCCCGAATCATCGGCCAGCTGAAGGACTATATCGAAGGTTGGACGGAGCCGAAGGAGGAGTGGGAATGAGCGATTTCCGCGTACCCTTTGGCCCGTCAGAGACGGAGTTCACCGAAAAACGATCCCGTTTTATCGGCCATCTGCTGCCGGTGGAGACGGAGGAGCAGGCGCGGGAATTTATCGCGCAGATGAAGAAAAAATACTATGATGCGCGGCACAACTGCTGGTGTTATCTCATTGGCGGCGATACGATGCGCTACGGTGACGATGGCGAGCCACAGGGTACAGCGGGACAGCCTATGCTGAACGTGTTTCAGCGGGAAAACGTCACCAACGTGGTGTGCGTGGTCACGCGGTACTTCGGCGGGATCTTGCTGGGGGCCGGCGGGTTGACGCGGGCGTATTCCAAAAGCGCCCGCGATGCGCTGGTGGCGGCAGGCGTGTCGGAGATGGGCCTGTGGGCCATAGCGGACATTCCGTGCCCCTACGCGCTGTTCGAGCGTGTGCGTGGTGAGGTAACAGCCCTGGGTGGCACGGTGGACAGCGCCGATTACGGCGCGGACATTCGGCTGACGGTTTCGCTGCCGGCAGAGAACACTGCGGCGCTGCGGGAACGGCTAACGGAGCTGTCAGCAGGCGGCATCGTGCTGACGGTGACGGCGGAGGCATACCGTCCGGGACCAAAGGTGGAAATATAAAGACAGCGACCCCGGAGGCAGGGACCTCCGGGGTCTTTCACGTTTTGCGCTGGGGTATCATACGATGGCATGAGTACAAAGGAGGTGCCAGCATGGAGGAATATCTCATCACCGCCCGGTCCGTGACCCAGGCGCAGCGTATGGCGCAGCTGCTGGAGCGCCGGGGTGTGCGTGCCGTGGTGGGCCGTGTGCCCATGGGCCTGACCGGCAAGGGGTGCGGCTATGTGCTGCGGCTGCGGGGACAGACCCGCACGGCGGCGGCCCTGCTGCGGGAGGCGGGCTTTGCGCCCGCGCAGGTGTTTGTCCGCCGGGATGACGGGTATAGTGAGGTAGAGTTATGATCTATTTTGATGCGGGGGCCACGACGCTGCAAAAGCCGGAGACGGTGGCACGGGCTATGTACCGGGCGGTGGGGCAGCTATCCTCGCCGGGGCGGGGGAGTTATCCGGCCACGCGGGCGGCGGAGGAAACAGACCTGCAATGCCGCACACTGGCAGCAAAGCTGTTTGGCGTGACTGATCCGGCGCGAGTGGTGTTCACCTCCTGCGCTACACATGGGCTGAACATTGCCGTGCATACGCTGGTGAAGCCCGGCGGACGGGTGATCATCTCGGGATATGAGCACAACGCCGTTACCCGGCCGCTGCACGCCATACCGGGTGTGGAGCTGACGGTAGCGGATGGGCCTTTGTTTGATGGGGAGGAGATGGTACGGCAGTTCGCCGCTGCGCTGGCGTGTCCGGCGGACGCGGTGATCTGCACACACGTGTCCAACGTGTTTGGCTTCCGACTGCCGGTAGAGCGCATCGCGGCGCTGTGTCGGGAGAAGGGTGTGCCATTCGTGCTGGATGCGTCGCAGTCTGCGGGGATGCTGCCGGTGGACATGGATGCGCTGGGCGCGGCGTTTATCGCCATGCCGGGGCATAAAGGACTGTACGGGCCGCAGGGCACGGGGCTGCTGCTGTGCGGCGCGGAGCCGGAGCCGCTGCTGCGGGGCGGCACGGGGTCGCAGTCGATCCTGCAGGAGATGCCGGAGGAGCTGCCGGACCGGCTGGAGGCCGGGACGCACAATATGCCGGGGATTGCAGGACTTCTGGAGGGCCTGCGGTTTGTGGAGCAGCAGGGCGTGGGACGTATTGCAGGGCACGAGAGACACCTGACGCGACATATGGCGGCACTGTTGCGGGATATTCCCGGTGCGGAGGTGTTCTATACCCCGGAGGATGGGGCACAGACAGGTGTGCTGAGCTTTCGCCTGGACGGTTGGGACTGCGAGGCGCTGGGCGAAGCTCTTGCGGCGCAGGGCGCGGCGGTGCGGGCGGGACTCCACTGTGCGCCTCTGGCGCACCGCACGGCGGGAACGCTGGAGACGGGCACTGTGCGGTGCAGCTTTTCGGCCTTTAGCACCACCGCACAGGTAGAGCACTTTGCCCGTATTTTGCGGCAAATCGTTCGTTAAACTGCAAAACTGTTCACATAATTTTTTGTTGCATTTTCCCAATATTTTTTATATAATGTTAGTATCTATTTTTATGCCCGTAACAGGAAGGGTGGTAACGTGGATAAGGTACTTTCGTTATTAGAAAATATTGGGAATTACTTATTGCTGATACGGATATCGGATATACTGGACATCGCCATTATCGCGTTTCTGGTATACAACCTGCTCCGTATGGTCAAAAGCACCCGCGCCGAGAATATCCTCAAGGGCGTGGTGGCGTTTCTGCTGGTGCTTTGGTTGGTTGATATATTGCAGCTGAACGCCATATCGTACCTTATGCGGAACCTGGTGCAGGTGGGGATCCTGTCCATTATCGTTCTGTTCCAGCCGGAGATCCGTCAGATACTGGAGAAGGTGGGCAGCCGGAACATCAAACTGCTGCGGGCTTTCAACGATCCCAAGCAGCAGTCGGAGCTGGAGGCGGCTATCGATCAGACGGTGACGGCGTGCAGCGAGATGTCGCAGAGCAAGACCGGCGTGCTGATCGTCTTTGAGCGCGACATCCATCTGGACGACGTGGTGCGAAGTGGTACGACGCTGGATGCCGCCGTGTCCTCCGAGCTGCTGAAAAACATCTTTTTCGTCAAGGCGCCCATGCACGACGGCGCGGTCATCATCCGCCGCGGACGGATCTTGGGCGCGGGCTGCATGCTGCCTTTGAGCAAAAACGTGAACCTGAGCCGCGACCTGGGCATGCGGCACCGGGCCGGTATCGGCATGAGCGAGAACTCCGACGCGGTGGTGGTCATCGTTTCGGAGGAAACAGGTTCCATCTCCGTGGCTATCGGCGGTATGCTCAAGCGGCACCTGAAGCCGGAGACGCTGGGCAAGCTGCTGCGTAATGAGCTGATGCCGCCGGAGGAGGAAACGGAGGACAAGCCCCGCCGTACACTGGCAGAGCTGCTGGGACTGAACAGAAAGGGGGCGGACGACCATGTCGGAACGGATCTCTGATACAAACAACGGGACGGCCAACAGCGAGGCGCGCACGCCCCGCTTTAACCGCAGCAAGACCGTGCAGGTCATCATCTCCATCCTGGTGGCTCTGGCGCTGTGGGTATATGTAGATGTGGAGAAGGCGCCGGAGAGGACGAAGACCATCCGGGATGTCCCGGTGGAGTTCTCCGGCGAGAACACCACGTTGGCAGACAAAAATCTGATGCTGCTGTCCGGATATGACACCACCATTGATTTGACGATACGCGGTCCTAAGCGGGAACTGGTGAAGATGAGCCGGGATAATGTGCGGGTCATTGCCAGTACATCCAGCATCGATTCCGTGGGCGTACACCAGTTGGATTGGACCGTCAGCTTCCCTGATGGAGTGGTACGCACGAATGTCAGCGTGGAGAAGGCCAGCCTGAGCCAGATCACGGTGACGGTGGGCGAGTTGTATACGAAGGAAGTGCCGGTGGAGTGTCAGGTCATCGGCGAGGTGGCTGAGGGATATTTTACCGGCGATGTAGTGCTGGATCCCGAGGTGCTGACGCTGCGCGCCCAACGGGACGATCTGCTGAATGTCAGCTGCGCCAAGCTGACGGTGGATATCAGCGGCGCGACCCGATCGGTGGTGCAGACGGTGGACGTACAGCTGTACGACTACGACGGCAATCTGGTGGAGAACAGCAACATACGCACCAGTGCCAGCCTGATACAGGCCAAGGTGCCGGTGCTGACCACCAAGGAGGTGGCCCTGGCCATAGAGTTCGAGGGCGTGCCCGGTGCGGCGGCAGACAGCATCGTCTGTGATATCGCGCCCAAGACGGTGCGGCTGAACGGAGAAGCCGACGTGCTGGCGTCTATTGACAAGCTCGTGCTTGCCACGCTGCATGTGGACGATCTGGGGCTGCACCAGCAGAATAGCTATGTGGTCACGCCGCCGGACGGCACCTGGCTGGTCAACGGCAACGAGGTGGCCACGGCGGACATCACCCTGGACGGTATCAGCGAGACGACGCTGACGGTGACGGATCTGTCCTTCACCGATCTGCCGGCGGGGCTGTATGCCGTCGTGCCAGAGGGCGGATTGACGGTGCGGCTGTGGGGGCTTAGCGAGGAGATCGAGGCCATTACCGCCGAGAACCTGCGGGCCACGGCGGACATGAGCACCGTGACCGGACAGGGGAGCTTCACCGTGCCGGTGACCGTGACGGTCAGCGGGTTCAGCGATGTGACGGTGCGCGGCACCTATGAGCTGACGCTGACCATTACCGACACGCCGCCGCAGACGGAGCCGGCGGTACCTGCCGGCGGAGAGGACCAGACGGTCCCCGAGGTGCCGGAGACATGAGTATTCCCGAGAGGTGAGACAATGACACAGATCGCAACGGTTGAAAAGCTATTGCCCGGCGGGTATGCGGAGATATCCGTACCGCGGAAGACCGCCTGCGGCCACGACTGCGAGGAATGCGCCGGCTGCGGCATGACCGGCGCGGCTATCAAGGCCCGTGCCAAGAACGATCCTAACGCCCAGCCGGGAGAAAAGGTCGTGGTGGAAAGCAGCACGAAAAAGCTGCTGGGTGTGGTGGCGCTGGTGTATGTGCTGCCGGTGATCGGGTTCCTGCTGGGGTATTTCCTCAGCGAAGGGCTGCTCGAGGGCTGGCGGTACGGGATCGCCGTGGCTGCGGCGGTGCTGGCATTTTTGCCCAGCGTGGCCTATGACCGCTACGCACGGCGGAAAGAGCTGCTGACCTACACCATATTACGGGTGTTCTGAGAGATGTTCGGCTATGTGCGGCCTTCGGATGACCGGCTGACGCCGGCGGACCGTGAGACGTTCCGCGCCGCCTACTGTGGGCTGTGCCACGCGCTGGGTGCGCGGTACGGCTTGGTGGGGCGGATGATCCTGAACTATGATCTGACTTTTTTGGCGATGGTGCTGTCGGACGGAGCAGGGGAGATGTGCGCCAAGCGCTGCGCGGTGCATCCGATTCGGAGACGCTGCTGCGTTGCGGGCGATCCGGCGCTGGACGCGGCGGCGGACATGAGCGTGATACTGACCTACTGGCAGCTGCGGGACGGCGTGGCCGACCACGGCTTCTGGGGCGGGCTGAAGTACCGCATTGCGTCGGTGCTGTTGCGTCCGGCGTACCGAAAGGCACGGGAACGGCGGCTTCAGTTTGATGCGGGGACCAAGGCACATCTGGCGGATCTGGCGGCGCTGGAACGGGAGAGATGTTCCTCCCTGGATGCGCCGGCGGATGCCTTTGCAAAGCTGCTGGCACTGGCGGCGGAGGAGGTCAACGATCCGGTGCGGCGGCGGGTGACAGCACAGCTGCTCTACCATCTGGGCCGGTGGGTCTATCTGGTAGACGCGGCGGACGACCTGCGGGCAGATATTAAAAGCGGCGGGTACAACCCGCTGGCCCTGCGCTTTACGCCGAAGGACGGCGCGCTGGCACCGGCCGACAGTGAGGCACTGGCCCTGACGCTGGATGGTTCTGTCCGGGCCATGGCGGCGGCCTTTGAGCTGCTGCCGGAGACAAAGTACACACCGGTCCTGCGTGCTGCGGTGTACGAGGGACTGTATGCCGTGGGGGCGGCCGTGCTGCACGGTACGTTCCGTAAGCGGCAGAGACGAGAAGAACCTATACGAAAGGCGGACACGGACTATGCGTGATCCCTATCAAGTGTTGGGGGTGCCCAGCACCGCCACAGACGAAGAGGTGAAGAAGGCTTACCGTGACCTGGCGCGGAAGTATCACCCGGACAATTATCACGACAACCCGCTGGCTGATCTGGCGCAGGAGCGCATGAAAGAGATCAATGAGGCCTATGAGGCGGTGCAATCCCAGCGGAAGGCCCAGCGCAACGGCGGGTATTCCACCTCCGGTACGGGCTACGGCACCGGATACGGCGGGTATCAGTCGGCATATCAAGGGTCCTATCAGGGCAGCAGCCGCTATCAGCGGGTGCGTATGGCCATCAGCAGCGGCGATCTGAACCTGGCGGAGGAGCTGCTGAACGCCCAGACCAACCACGACGCCGAGTGGAATTTCCTCAAGGGTGCGATCTGTTATCGCCGGGGCTGGCTGGACGAGGCGCGGCGGTATTATCAGACTGCCGTTACTATGGCGCCGGACAACCCGGAGTACCAGCGGGCGCTGGATATTCTGGAGGGACGTGGTGCGGCCTACCGGCCCGATGGCTATGGTAATGTGACCACCGGCACCTGCGGAAACAGCGACTGTCTGCGCCTGTGCGGCGCCACGCTGTGCTGCAACGCGCTGGGCGTGCCCGTTTGCTTCTGCTGAATTTGTACACAACAGGGGAGGGTTTCCCTGTTCTACTAAAACAAAGGAGTTGATCCCGTGGTCAAGAGTATGACCGGTTACGGCCGCGCCCGCGAGATGCGAAGCGGCAGAGATATCACCGTGGAGGTGCGGTCCGTCAACAACCGCTATCTGGACTGCACTGTGAAGCTGCCCCGCGCCTATATTTTTGCGGAGGACGCCATCAAGACACGCGTACAGAAAGCGATCTCCCGCGGCAAGGTGGATGTGTTTGTCACCATCGACACCTCTGCGGCGGATGTGGCGGTGGTGCAGGTGAACGAAGGGCTGGCGAAAGGGTACTATGACGCGCTGATGCACCTGAAGAACAGCTTTGCGCTGCCCGGCGATGTGACGCCGGAGGTGCTGGCCAGGTTCCCAGATGTACTGACGGTCACCAAGGCGGAGGATGATGTGGAGGCTATCGCCGCCGACATCTGCGCCGTGCTGGACGATGCGCTGGCGGCCTATAACGCCATGCGTGCCGTGGAGGGTGAAAAGCTGGCGTTGGACGTTTCCTCCCGGGTGGATACCATTGAGGAGACCGTGAGCAAGGTGGAGGCGCAGTCGCCCCAGACGGTAGCGGCCTATCGCCAGCGGCTGGAAGCCAAGATGCAGGAGGTACTGCAGTCCACCACCATCGACGAGAGTCGTATCCTTACCGAGGCGGCCATTTTTGCGGATAAGGTGGCTGTGGACGAAGAAACGGTGCGCCTGCGGAGCCATATCGCCCAGTTGCGGGACATGCTGCAAAGCGGCGAGCCCGTGGGCCGAAAGCTGGATTTCCTGATCCAGGAGGTCAACCGCGAGTGCAACACCATCGGCTCCAAGTGCAACGATCTGACTGTGGCACGGGATGTGGTGAACATGAAGGCCGAGGTAGAGAAGATCCGCGAGCAGGTACAGAATATGGAGTGAGGAGGCCGGTATGCAGTTTATCAACATCGGCTTCGGCAACCTAGTGTCCGTCCAGCGGCTCATCGCCGTGGTCAGCCCGGACTCCGCCCCGGTAAAGCGTCTGGTGCAGGAATCCCGTGACCGTGGGATGCTCATTGATGCTACCTACGGCCGCAAGACGGCCTCGGTGCTCATTATGGACAGCGACCATGTGGTGCTTTCCGCCTTGGCGGCGGAGCGTCTGGCGCCGCGCCTGGGATTGTCGGTAGAAGAATTGACAGAGGAGGATGAATGACCCTTGCATAAGATAGGAAAGACCTTTATTGTCTCCGGGCCCTCCGGTGTGGGTAAAAGCACCGTGCTGCACGCCCTGTTTCAGGGCCGTGATGACCTGTATTTCTCCGTATCCGCCACTACCCGTGCGCCCCGCGAGGGTGAGCAGGACGGCGTGGATTATCACTTCATCCAGGCGGATGCCTTCCGCGATATGATCGCCGCCGATGCCTTTCTGGAGTATGCCGAGTATGTGGGCAACTTCTATGGTACGCCCAAGATGTACGTGGACGACGCCATGGCCCGGGGCAAGGACGTGATATTGGATATCGAGCGCCAGGGCGCCGTGCAGGTGTGTGCCAAGCGGCCGGAGACGGTGCGTATTTTCATCGCCCCACCCAGCTGGGATGAACTGGAGCGCCGCCTGACTGCCAGGGGGACCGATACGCCGGAGAAAATACAGAAGCGTCTGATCCGCGCCCAGGTGGAACTGGAGATGGCCGGCGACTATGACTATTTTGTGGTCAACGATACGGTAGAGAATGCCGTGAATGAGCTGCGGGCCATTATGTGCGCCGAGCACTGTAAACCAGCTGAGCGTATGTGCGCCATCCTCAGCGAAAAGTAAGTGTGTGAACCGACGCGGCCTGTCCGCGTATTTGGGCCGCCCCGCCTGGGCGCAGCCATACAAAACGAAAGGAATTGATCGTTATGTCTATGCTTTATCCCGCTATGAACAAGCTGACCGAGTACATCCCCAATCGCTACATGATGGTGAACGTGGTGGCACGCCGCGCCCGTCAGATCGCCGCCGAGGCCGAGGTCACCGGCGAGCCTCTGCCGGAGAAACCCGTGACGATGGCCATCGGCGAGGTGGCCGAGGGCAAGTACGTCAGCGACCCCGTTATCGAGGAAGACGAGGCCTGAGGTGGCGGTGATCGCCAAGGTGGCCGTACAGGCGGCTACCTACGCCATCGACAAGGCCTATGATTACCTGCTGCCGGAGGAAGTCGGCGGACAGGCGGGCTGCCGGGTGCTGGTGCCATTCGGCCGCGGCAACCGGCTCACAGAGGCGATGATCCTCTCCCTGCATCAGGCGGTGCCGGACAAGCCGCTGAAGGCGGTCCGATCCCTGCTGGATGAAGAACCGGTCATCACGGAAAGGGAGCTGCGGCTGGCGCTGTGGATGACACGCCGGTACTTCTGCACATTTTATGACGCGCTGCGTACCGTGCTGCCTGCCGCCGTATGGTATCATTACCGGGAAACTTGGTCCATGGCACAGCCGCCGCTGGTGCCCACACGACAGGAGGCAGCGGTATGCCGCCTTTTGCAGGATGGCCCGCTGACCACGGATAAGCTGCGTCAGGCGCTGGGCGACGATGTTGAGCCGCTGCTGCGCCGCATGGCCAAATCGGGTGCACTGCACTGCAAAAAGGAGCAGAGCCGCAAGGTACGCGACAAGGTGGTGCTGTTCGCCCGTCTCGCCGTTCCTGCTGAAGAGGCGTTGGCTCTGGCCGGTAAGTCCCAGCGGCGGCGTGAGGCGGTGACATTCCTTGCCCAGAACGGCGAGACGGCACTGCACGATGTGATATATTTCACCGGCGTATCCCGCCAGACACTGAACGCCCTGGAGAAGTTGGGGGCGGTGGCATACCGGGAGCAGGAAGAATACCGAATATCTGAAAAACAATACACTGTAAAGGCGGAAGAATTGACGCTGAACGACCAGCAGCAGCGCGTCTGTGACACGCTGCTGGCCCAGGTGCGGACGGAGACGCCCGGCGTCACGCTGCTGCGCGGCGTTACCGGCAGCGGCAAGACGGTGGTGTATATCCGGCTGGCGCAGGAGCTGCTGAAAATGGGCAGGTCCGTGATGATCCTGGTGCCGGAGATCGCCCTGACGCCCCAGATGATGGCGCGGTTCACCGCGTATTTCGGCCGCGAGGTGGCGCTGCTGCACAGCGGCCTGCGGATGACGGAACGCTATGATCAGTTCAAGCGGCTGCGGCGGGGCGAGGCCCATATCGTGCTGGGTACCCGGTCGGCGGTGTTTGCACCGTTGGAAAATCTGGGCCTCATCATCATGGATGAGGAGCAGGAGGGCTCCTATCAATCGGAAAACGCCCCTTGCTATCATGCGCGGGATGTGGCAAAATACCGCTGCGCCGCCGAGGGTGCGCGGCTGCTGCTGGGATCGGCTACGCCCACGGTGGAGACGTTTTACCACGCGCAGCAGGGTGAGTACGATCTGCTGGAGTTGACGGAGCGTTACAACCGCCGTGCCCTGCCTGAGGTCCGCATCGCCGATCTGCGGCAGGAGCTACGTGCCGGAAACAGCACCGTTATCAGCCGCCCACTGCAGGAGGAACTGGCAAAAAACATCGCTGCGGGGGAGCAGAGCATCCTATTCCTGAACCGCAGGGGCAGCAGCCGCCAGCTGCTGTGTCCCCAGTGCGGCTATGTGCCGGAGTGCCCGCGGTGCAGTGTATACCTGACATACCACAGCGCCAATGACCGGCTGATGTGCCACTACTGCGGTTATTCACACGCTGCGCCGACGGTGTGCCCGGAGTGCGGCGGCACACTGAAGCATATCGGCTTTGGTACCCAGCGGGTAGAGGAGGAGCTGCATGAGCTGTTCCCGGGAGTCGAGGTGCTGCGGATGGATGCGGACACCGTATCCGTGGGACATGAGGCACTACTGAAGGAATTTGAGGAGAGGCAGATCCCCATTCTGCTGGGCACCCAGATGGTGGCCAAGGGGCTGGATTTTGCCAATGTGACGCTGGTGGGTGTGCTCAGCGCCGACCTGTCCCTATATGTGGATCACTACCGGGCGGCGGAGAGGACCTTCAATCTGTTGACACAGGTGGTTGGCCGTGCGGGCCGAGGCGACAAGGCCGGGCGGGCTGTGATACAGACCTACACACCGGAGAATGATGTGATACAGGCGGCGGCCGCCCAGGACTATCAGAGGTTTTACGACGCCGAGATCACGCTGCGCCGCCTGCGGCAGGACCCGCCCTTTGCAGATCAGTTCACCGTTACGGTGACGGGACCGGAGGAGACGCCGGTACGTCGGGCTATCGAGCTGCTGCGGCAGGGGATCGGAAATGCGGCGGAGAAGCCGCCCTATGATGCGCTGGGGATACAGGTCATCGGGCCTGCGCCGGCGCCGGTGGTGAAGGTCAACGGCGTATACCGTTACCGCCTGCTGGTGCTGGGGCAGAATATCGCGCCGATTCGGGAGCTGCTGGCGGGGTTCATGCGAGCCTTTGTGCAGCGGCCCGAAAACCGAAGACTGCATATTTATACGGACTGCGATAAAATGGATTAGATCCAGGAAATACGAGGTAAGATTATGGCTTTACGAAAGATCGCGTTGGAGGGCGAGACGTGCCTGAGCAAGGTGTGCCGCCCGGTTACAGATTTTAACAGCCGGCTGCATACGCTGCTGGACGATCTGGCCGATACGCTGGCCGACTCCGGCGGCGTGGGTCTGGCTGCGCCCCAGGTGGGCGTACTGCGCCGGGTTTGCGTGGTGCTGGACGAGGAGGATCAGCTGATCGAGCTGGTGAACCCGGAGATCATCTACACCGAAGGGGAGCAGACCGGGCTGGAGGGCTGCCTGAGCGTTCCCGGGAAATACGGCGTGGTAACGCGGCCTGAGGTGGTGCGTGTCCGTGCCCAGGACCGGGACGGTCAGTGGTTCGAGGTCGAAGACGAGGGCCTGACGGCCCGGTGCTTCTGCCATGAGATCGAGCACCTGGATGGTCATCTGTTCGTGGAGCATACCGACCGGCTCATGGAGGGCGAGGAGCTGCAGAAGTGGCTGGAGGCGCACGCCGACGAGTACGAGATCGAGGAAGAAGAGGACAAGTAATGCGTATTCTGTTTATGGGAACGCCGGATTTTGCCGTGGCGTCCCTCAAACGGCTGGTGGCCGACGGACACGACATCTGCGGCGTGTTCACCCAGCCGGACAAGCCGAAGAACCGCGGCATGAAGCTGATCGCGCCGCCGGTGAAGGAATATGCTCTGACGCAGGGACTGCACGTATATCAGCCGTTGAAAATGAAGGACGGTACGGCGTTGGAGCTGGTGCGGTCCCTTGCTCCCGAGCTGATCGTGGTGGCAGCCTACGGCCGTATCCTGCCGGAGGACATCCTGAACACGCCAAAGTACGGTGCCATCAACGTACACTCCTCCATCCTGCCGAAGTACCGGGGCGCGGCGCCCATCAACTGGGCGATTCTCAACGGCGACGCTGTGACAGGCGTGTCCATTATGTATATGGCGCCGGAGCTGGATGCGGGAGATGTGATACTGTGCCGCGAGACGGCCATCGATCCGGACGAGGACGCGGTGGCGCTGACGGCGCGGCTGGCGGAGCTTGGCGCGGAAGCGCTGCATGAGGCCATCGGGCAGATCGAACGCGGCACCGTTACCCGGACGGCGCAGGATCACGCGGCGCACACCTACGCACCCATGCTGGATAAAAGCCTCTCGCCGATGGATTTCTCCCGGTCGGCGCAGCAGCTGCACGATCAGGTGCGGGGCCTGGTGCCCTGGCCCAGTGCGTCCATGGTGCTGGCAGGCAAGCCGGTCAAGGTCCACCGCACCGCGGTAGGCGGAGAGACCTCCGCCCCGGCGGGCAGCGTGGTGGAGGCGGACAAAAACGGCCTGGCCATTGCCTGCGGCGACGGCAGGCTGCTGTGTGTTCTTGAATTGCAGGGCGAGGGCGGCAAGCGCATGGCAGCGGCGGATTATCTGCGGGGCCATCCGGTCCCGCTGGGCCTGTGACGCCCCGTGACGCGCGGGACGCGGCGCTGGAGGCGCTGCTGCAGATGGAGCGCCGGGGCGCGTGGTCTGACGGCAGCCTGAAGCGTATCGCGGCCCAGTCCGGGCTGGAGGCCCGGGACACGGCGCTGTGTACCCGGATGACCTACGGCGTGGTGCAGAATCGGACACTGCTGGACTACTATATCGACCATTGGTGTACGCAGAAGGCCGCCCGGCTGGAACCGGTGGTGGCCTGCCTGCTGCGTTTGGGTATATATCAGATACTGTTCATGGACAAGGTGCCCGACCGGGCTGCTGTTCACGAGACAGTAGAGCTGACAAAACGCCGGGGCAAGACCCGTGCCGCGGGCATGATCAATGCGGTGCTGCGGAAATGTGCGTCAAGCAAAAACACTTTACCGCCATTGCCGCAGAATAGTTTTGTTTCCAAAGCAGCGGTGCAGTACAGCCATCCCAGGTGGTTGGTGGAGCGCTTGACGGCTTTGGTCGGCGAGCAGGAGGCCGAGGCGTTCCTGCGGTTGGATAATGAGTCTGTTCCCACGGTGATACAGGCCAATCCGCTGAAGACCACGCCGGCGGAATTGGAAAATGCGCTGCGATCGGACGGTGTCCGTCTGGTGCCGCACCCTTGGCTGGAGGGCTGCTTTGAAGTCACCGGTACCGGCGATTTGGAGCGTCTGTCCGCCTTTGCGTCGGGACGCTGCACGGTGCAGGATGCCGCGGCGCGTTTGGCGGCCATTGCCGCCGGACCGAAGCCCGGCGATCGGGTGCTGGATGTGTGCGCCGCCCCTGGCGGCAAATCCTTCGCCATGGCTATGCAGATGGAGAACCGGGGCGATATCCTCTCCTGTGACATTCACCCCCACAAGCTGAAGCTCATCGAAAACGGTGCGGCACGGCGGGGGATCACTATCATCCGCACAGCGCTGGCCGATGGGCGGGAGCGTCACGCCGGCTGGGTGGAGCAGGCCGATGTGGTTCTGGCTGATGTGCCGTGCTCCGGCCTGGGCATTATCCGGAAGAAACCGGATATCCGCTGGAAGGATCCGGCGCAGCTGGCACAGCTGCCCGCCGTCCAGCTGTCGATATTGAACAACGTGTCTGCCTACGTCCGTCCCGGCGGCGTGCTGGTGTATGCCACCTGCACCGTTCTGCCGGAGGAAAACGGCGGCGTGGTGTCGGCCTTTTTGGACGTACACCCGGACTTTGCGAAAGAGGAATTTACCCTGCCCGGTATCGGAAGCCGTCCCGGTGATGTGACACTGTGGCCCCAGCGGACCGGCACTGACGGATTTTACATCTGCCGTATGCGCCGCAGGGGATAACGTCAAGGAGCGAATTGCATGACCGACATAAAATCCATGACCGAGCGCCAGCTGGCCGACTTTTTTAAGAATATGGGACAGCCGGCTTTCCGTGCAAAGCAGGTATTCACCTGGCTGCACCGTGGCGTGCGCTCCTTTGACGAGATGACCGACTTGTCCAAGCCTCTGCGTGCCCAGCTGGCCGAGACGTGCTTCATTACAGCGCCGACCGTGGCCCGGAAGCAGACCTCGAAGCTGGACGGGACCGTTAAATATTTGTGGGAGCTGGCCGACGGCAACTGCATCGAGACAGTCCTCATGCAGTACCACCACGGCAACACCGTGTGTATCTCCTCTCAGGTGGGCTGCCGCATGGGCTGCGCCTTCTGCGCCAGCACCATTGCCGGCAAGGTCCGGGACCTGCGGCCCTCTGAGCTGCTGGACCAGGTGCTGTTTACCCAGCTGGACAGCGGCCTGCCTGTTTCCAACATCGTGCTCATGGGTATCGGCGAGCCGTTGGACAACATGGACAATGTGCTGCGCTTTCTGGAGCTGGTCAACAGCCCCCACGGGATGAACATCGGTATGCGGCACATCAGTCTGTCTACCTGCGGCGTGGTGCCGGGGATCGACGCGCTGGCGGATCGGCAGCTTCAATTAACGCTGTCTGTCTCCCTTCACGCGCCGGACAGCGAGACCCGCAGCCGCATTATGCCGGTGAACCGGGCGTATGATGTAGAGACGCTGTTTGCCGCCTGCCACAGATACTTCCAAAAGACCGGGCGGCGCATCAGCTTTGAGTATGCCATGATCGACGGCGTCAACGACCACGACTGGCAGGCGGAGCTGATCGCGAAAAAGCTGAAGGGTATGCCGGGCCACGTGAACCTGATACCCCTGAACGACGTGGTGGAGAGCCCGTATAAGCCCAGCAGACGCATCGGCGCTTTCCAGCAAAAGCTGGAGAGTTTGGGTGTTACCGCCACGGTCCGCAGAAGCCTGGGCGGCGATATCGACGCCTCCTGCGGCCAGCTGCGGCGGAAGGAAATGCAGGAACGCGGCCAACTGTGAGACATGGACTCTTTACGGAATAAAGGATGTGAGCGACTATGAAAATGTGGGGGATCACCAATACCGGGTTGGTGCGGAGCGAGAATCAGGACGCCTACGCCGTGTTCGAGGCCGGCGCATTCCACGCGGCCGTGGTGTGCGACGGTATGGGCGGCACCAACGGCGGACAGGTGGCCAGCGCCATCGCCGTAGCCCGGTTCGAAAAGGAGCTGCGCGACAGCCTGCGGGACGATATGGACATCCCGCAGCTGCGGCAGGCAATGCTCAGCGCTATCGCCTGCGCCAATGACGCCATCCGGCAGGAGGCGGCGCGGAACGCGGAGTACCAGCACATGGGTACCACGCTGGTGTGCGCCGTGGCCCGGTCCGACATGGCGATTATCGGCAACATTGGCGACAGCCGTGCCTATCACATCACGCCGGAGGGAATTTTCCAGATATCCCGCGACCACTCGGTGGTGGAGAATATGGTGGCCAAGGGCGATCTGACGCCGCTGGAGGCCAGAACGCACCCCAATCGCAATCTCATCACCCGGGCGCTGGGCCCGGACATCCACGCCAAGGCGGATACCTTTGAGCTGCCCTGGCACAAGGACGAGTTCCTGCTGCTCTGTTCCGACGGACTGGTGAACACCGTCTCGGATCAGGAGATGCTGTTTGAGGTCCTCCACGACGGGGACGTAAATGAATGTCTTGACCATTTGCTGCAAATATCGCTTCAGCGGGGCGCACCGGACAACATCACGGCAGTGCTGCTGCTGAACGGGGAAGGGAGATGACCACATGGATCAGTATATCGGAAAAATGCTGGACGATCGCTATGAAATACTGGAACTGATCGGCTCCGGCGGTATGGCCAATGTCTATAAGGCCCGGTGCCACCGGCTAAATCGCCTTGTGGCCATCAAGATACTGAAAAGCGACCTGGCGGACAACGCGGATTTCCGCCGCCGGTTCCACGATGAGTCCCAGGCGGTAGCGCAGCTGAGCCACGCCAACATCGTGTCGGTGTATGACGTGTCCACCAATCCGGACCGGGAATACATCGTCATGGAGCTGATCGACGGCATCACGCTGAAGCAGTATATGGAGCGCCGTGGCCGCATGGACTGGCGGGAGTCGCTGCATTTCATCACCCAGATCATGCGGGGCCTGAGCCACGCCCACAGCCGCGGCATCATCCACCGTGATATCAAGCCCCAGAACATCATGGTCCTGCGGGACGGCAGCGTGAAGGTGGCTGATTTCGGCATTGCCTGCCTTGCCAACCAGGGGCAGACACTGACCCAGGAGGCGCTTGGCTCCGTGCACTACATCTCGCCGGAGCAGGCCCGGGGCGACCGTATCGACGCGCGCTCGGATATCTATTCCGCCGGCGTTGTGCTGTATGAGATGCTCACCGGACGCCTGCCCTTTGAGGGCGACAGCGCCGTATCCGTGGCCATCCAGCACCTGAGCTCCGTGCCCCTGGCGCCCCGGGATATCGATCCCAGCATCCCTGAGCCGCTGGAGCTGATCTGCATGAAGGCTATGAACAGCGACCCCAACAAGCGCTACGCCTCAGCGGACGCCATGATCGAGGATCTGGAGAAGTTCCGCCGGGACCCCTCTGTGGATATGGACTATATCCGGCAGGAGCTGACTGCCCCTGCCGCGGATACCGAGCCTACCATGCCCCTGCCCACAGCCCAGGTGGCTTCCGCCGTAAAAAAGCACACCGGCGAGCTGCGCCGGGAGCGCGAGGCGGAAGAGGAGCCGCCCCGCCGGGATAAGAAGTCTATTGCCATCATCGCCGGGATCTTTGCCGCGGCGGTGCTGCTGGTGGTGCTGCTGTTCAAACTGATATTGGGCGATTTCGGCCCTGCCGGCAGCAACAAGAGCTACCCTGTGCCCGATATCCGCGGCAAGACCGTGGAGGAGGCCCAGGAGATGGAGGGCGTAAAGGATATCTTCCTGATCGAGGTACAGGGTACCCGCACCACAGAGGAATACCAGCCGGGGCAGATCGTCGAGCAGGATCCCGCTGCCGGCCGCACCCGCAAGAGCAATCTGGTCATTCAGGTCTATGTGGCCGCTGAGCCGGAGAAGGTGCCGATGAAGGACCTGGTGGGCATGGAGTACCGGCAGGCGCGCGTGCTTCTGACCGATATGGGTCTGGATCTGAAGATCACCACGGAAACCGTGTCCTCCGACAAATACGGCGCGGACGCCGTGATCGAGACAGTCCCTGCCGCCGACGAGCCGCTGGTGGCCGGACAGACGGTGATCCTGCGGGTCAGCACCGGGCCGGAGACCGTGACGGTGCCTACCTTCACCGGTCAGGATATCGCCAACGCAGTGCAGAATGCTCAGGACCTGGGCCTTACTGTGGGTGAGATCACCTATGACGCATTCGGCTTTGCGCCCCAGGGTCAGGTGATCGATCAGAGCATTAAGCCCACCAGCGAGGTTCCCGGCGGTACAAAGATCAGCTTTACCGTCAGCGGGCAGAAGAACAGCGACGACGCCACAGCGGCCCGGGTGGTGGAGTTTACCATGCCCAGCGATATGGAGGGTATGATCAAGGTGGAGTTCGAGCAGGACAGCGTGACTCTGGACAGCCAGTACATCAACGCCTCCATGGGAACGGTGACATATACCTTCACCGGCAAGACTGGGACCAGTTCTAACGTCTGTGCCGTCTTTACCAGCATGAACACCGGGGCCACCAAGGTCTCCGTCATTCAGGAGATACGCTTTTGAGCCGGGGCCGCATTGAGAAGGCCCTCAGTGGTTTCTACTATGTAAATACCGGAGCCGAGACGCTGCAATGCCGCGCCCGCGGGAAATTCCGCCGTGAGGGCATGAGCCCGCTGGTGGGCGACTGGGTCCAGGTCCGCGACCTGGGCGGGGGCGAAGGCTTTGTGGAGGCTGTGGAGCCGCGCCGCAATGTGTTTTCCCGTCCCGCCGCCGCCAATATCGATCAGCTGGTCATCCTTGCTTCCGCCGCCATCCCTGTGACGGAGCCGTATCTCATTGACCGCATTGCCGCCATCGCCGCCCTGAAGGGCTGTCAGGTGCTGCTGTGTCTGAACAAGTGCGATCTGAACACGGCGGACGAGTTGTATGACATCTATAGTCATTCCGCCCTGCCGGTGCTGCGTATCAGCGCCGAGACAGGGGAGGGA